>VFQP010000178.1_pt1 | contig 170307 bp, 145 predicted proteins | sample 3512351 | NCBI WGS metagenome assembly VFQP01 (sample SAMN10412372, study PRJNA504923) | tailings metagenome | isolation source: Relicate 1 Philex TSF1 revegetated site | place: Philippines: Tuba, Benguet | collected 2017-08-29 | reverse complement strand
TGCGGGCGACTTCACGTCGGCTCAGGCCGAGATAACCGGGTTACTCGAAGTGCCCTATGGGACTCGACATCGGGCCTTGTTATTTGCCTGAGCGGCGCAGGGGTCAGGTCTCGCCTTTTGCCTCTTCGGCGCGGTTGACCACGAAGTCCTGAGCCGACGTCCGGCTGTTGGGGCCCGCCCCTCTGCGTCGCCGAGCAGCGGAAGAACCCAGGGGCTCGCGCCGCAGGCGCGACTCGTGCACTGACTCGCGCAGCTTGTTTGACCAGAGTGAGCCGCAGGCGAACGCCGGGAGTTCTGCGCGGCCCCTGGGTTCTGAGCCGCGCAGGGAACCCTGAAGCCGAAGGCGTAAGGGCGAGCGCAGTCGGGGCCGTGTTCTTTGCCTACTTTCTTGCACGAGCAAGAAAGTAGGTCGCCCTGCCCGGGCGAATTCCGGGCGGGCTCTCGCGCCGCGAGCGGCACACCGATCAAACGCTCATTACGGGCGGCAGTCGCCGGTAGCCCCAGGAAACCTAAACTCCCTCTCCCGCCCTCCCCGTCCGTTGCTCACGAGGCGACGCGCACGACCTGGGCTGTTCCTGGAAGACCCCCTCCATGACCGACCTCTCTGCCCAAGCCAAGGCCTTGGCCAGCTACAAGCCCGCCCACAAGGTGCGCTTCGTGACCGCGGCCTCCCTGTTCGACGGCCACGATGCCGCCATCAACATCATGCGGCGCATCCTGCAGGGCATGGGCGCCGAGGTGATCCACCTCGGGCACAACCGCTCGGTGGACGAGGTGGTGACCGCGGCGCTGCAGGAGGACGTGCAAGGAATAGCAGTCAGCTCCTACCAGGGCGGCCACGTCGAATACTTCAAGTACATGGTGCAGCTGCTGCGCGAACGCGGTGGCGAACACATCCAGGTCTTCGGCGGCGGCGGCGGCGTGATCGTGCCGGCCGAGATCGCCGACCTCGCCAGCCACGGCGTGCGCATCTTCAGCCCCGAGGACGGACAGCGCATGGGCCTGCAGGGAATGATCGGCTCGATGCTGATGAGCTGCGACCGCGACTTGACGGCCCATGCGCCGAAAAGCATCGAGGCGCTGCAAGGCCATACCGAAGCCGCCTGGCGCGCACTGGCCCAGGCCCTGACCGCGCTGGAGAACGGCGCGGCCGATGCGGAGTTCAAAACCGCGCTGCAGGGCGTGGCCAAGAAGGCCCCGGTGCTCGGCATCACCGGCACCGGCGGCGCGGGCAAAAGCTCGCTGACCGACGAGCTGATCCGCCGCCTGCGCCTGGACCAGGACGACGCACTGCGCATCGCCGTGATCTCCATCGACCCGTCGCGGCGCAAGAGCGGCGGCGCCCTGCTCGGCGACCGCATCCGCATGAACGCAATCAGTCCGTGGCAGCAAGGCCCGCGCGTGTTCATGCGCAGCCTGGCCACCCGCGACTTCGGCTCCGAGATTTCGCAGGCCCTGCCCGATTGCATCGCTGCCTGCCAAGCCGCCGGCTTCGACCTGATCGTGGTGGAGACCAGCGGCATCGGCCAGGGCGACGCGGCCATCGTGCCGCTGGTCGACATCCCGATGTACGTGATGACGCCGGAATTCGGCGCCGCCAGCCAGCTCGAGAAGATCGACATGCTGGACTTCGCGACCTTCGTGGCGATCAACAAGTTCGACCGCAAGGGCGCGCTGGACGCGCTGCGCGATGTCGCCAAGCAGGTGCAGCGCAACCGCGAAGCCTGGACCACGGCACCCGACCAGATGCCGGTCTTCGGCACCATGGCCAGCCGCTTCAACGACGACGGCGTGACCGCGCTCTACCAGGCGCTGAAACCCGCGCTGATCGAACGCGGCCTGAAGCTTGGCGAGGGTCGCCTGCCACCGGCTGCCACGCGGCACAGCACGCACCAGACGCCGATCGTGCCCCCGGCACGCACGCGTTATCTGGCCGAGATCGCCGACACGGTTCGCGGCTACAAGGCCAAGGCGCGCAGCCAGGCCCGTCTGGCTCGCGAAGTACAGCAGCTGCGTGCCAGCCAGGCCATGCTGAAGGCGGCCGATCCGGACAAGGGCAACGCCGTCGGCGCGCTGGGCGATCTGGCCACCGAACGCGAAGCGCGCCTGCTGCCCGAAGCCCGCCAGCTGCTGACGCAATGGCCGGCCATGCAGGCCGCCTATGCCGGCGACGAGTACGTGGTGAAGATCCGCGACAAGGAGATCCGCACCCAGCTGGTCCAGCAGTCGCTCTCAGGCACCAAGATCCGCAAGGTCGTGCTGCCGGGCTACGAGTGCCATGGCGAACTGCTGAAGTGGCTGATGCTGGACAACGTGCCCGGCAGCTTCCCCTACACGGCGGGGGTGTTCGCCTTCAAGCGCGAAGGCGAAGACCCGACGCGGATGTTCGCCGGCGAGGGCGACGCGTTCCGCACCAACCGTCGCTTCAAGCTGGTGTCTGAGGGCATGCCGGCCAAGCGCCTGAGCACCGCCTTCGACTCGGTCACCTTGTATGGCGCCGACCCGGCGCCGCGCCCCGACATCTACGGCAAGGTCGGCAACTCCGGCGTCAGCATCGCCACGCTGGACGACATGAAGGTGCTGTACGACGGCTTCAACCTCTGCGACCCGGCGACCTCGGTCTCGATGACCATCAACGGGCCGGCACCATCCATCCTGGCGATGTTCATGAACACCGCCATCGACCAGCAGATGGCGAAGTTCAGCGCGGACAACGGCCGCGAACCCACCGCCACCGAAGCCGCCAAGATCCGCGAATGGGTGCTGGCCAATGTGCGCGGCACCGTGCAGGCCGACATCCTGAAGGAAGACCAGGGCCAGAACACCTGCATCTTCTCGACCGAGTTCTCGCTCAAGGTGATGGGCGACATCGCGAGCTACTTCGTGCACCACAACGTGCGCAACTTCTACTCGGTGTCGATCAGCGGTTATCACATCGCCGAGGCCGGCGCGAACCCGATCTCGCAGCTCGCCTTCACGCTCAGCAATGGCTTCACCTTCGTGGAGGCCTATCTGGCGCGCGGCATGCACATCGACGACTTCGCGCCCAACCTGAGCTTCTTCTTCAGCAACGGCATGGACCCGGAGTACACCGTGCTCGGCCGCGTGGCGCGCCGCATCTGGGCCACCTCGATGCGCGACAAGTACGGTGCGAACGAGCGCAGCCAGAAGCTGAAGTACCACGTGCAGACCAGCGGCCGCTCGCTGCACGCGCAGGAGATCCAGTTCAACGACATCCGCACCACGCTGCAGGCGCTGATCGCGATCTACGACAACTGCAACTCGCTGCACACGAATGCGTACGACGAGGCGATCACCACGCCGACCGACGAGAGCGTTCGCCGTGCGATGGCGATCCAGCTGATCATCAACCGCGAGTGGGGACTGGCGAAGAACGAGAACCCCAACCAGGGCGCCTTCGTCATCGAGGAGATGACCGAGCTGGTCGAGGAAGCGGTGCTGGCCGAGTTCGAGAAGATCGCCGAACGCGGCGGGGTGCTGGGCGCGATGGAGACCGGCTACCAGCGCGGCAAGATCCAGGACGAATCCATGCACTACGAGATGCTCAAGCACACCGGCGAGTACCCGATCATCGGCGTCAACACCTTCAGGAACCCGAAGGGCGATGCGGTGCTGGAGCAGATCGAGCTGGCGCGGTCGACCGACGAGGAAAAGCAGTCGCAGCTGACGCGGCTCGCCGAGTTCCAGCAGCGCCATGCGGCCGAGTCGCCGGCAATGCTCAAGCGCCTGCAGCAGGCCGTCATCGAGAACACCAATGTGTTCGAGGTGCTGATGGAGGCCGTGCGCTGCTGCTCGCTGGGGCAGATCACCGGTGCGCTGTTCGAGGTTGGCGGTCAGTACCGCCGCAATCTCTGAGCCCCTGATGCGCCGTCGCCCCCTGCTGCTGGCGCTCGCCGGCTCCGCGACGGCGCTGCCCCCGCACGCCAGCCGCGCCGCCTGCACGCGCCCGCTGCAGGTCGGCGTGTCGCTGCTGGGCTGGGGCGCCTACGAGGAAGGCGGGCAGCTGCGCGGCATCGTGCCCGATCTGGTCGCGCAGCTGGGCGCGCGCAGCGACTGCCGGTTGGAGTTGCAGCTGCGGCCCCGCGCCCGCGTGATGCTGGACTTCCAGAACCGCCAGCTGGACCTGGTGACCTCCGCGCAGCGCACGCCGGAGCGCGACGCCGCCGGCGACTTCCTGCCCTATGCGTTCAGCGGCTTCGACCTGGTGGCCCGACCCGAACTGCGCGAGCCGCTGGACAGCGTGGCCGCGCTCGGCGCGCAACGCCGGCTGCGCCTGGGCATGGTGCGCGGCATCCAGCTGTCGCCGGCCCTGACCGCGGCCACCGAGCGCCTGCTGGCCGAGGGCCGCGTGGAGTGGGCAACGGACTTCCAGAACCTCGCCGCCCGCCTGCAGGCCGGGCGCTTCCAGGTCGCCATCTTCCCGACCGTGATCCACGGCAAGCTGATCCGCGACGGCGTGCTGCCGCCGCAGTTCCGCGTCATCGAGCTCGGCGACAACCCGCCGACACCGATCGGCCTCTACCTGCACCGCGAACGCCTGGCCGCGGCGCTGCGCCAGCGCCTGCAGCAGAGCCTGCTGCGCCTGGTGCGCGACGGCGAGATCGAGCGCATCTATGCGCGCTACATCGGCGAGCCGGCCACGCAGCGCCTGTTCGAGGCCGGCCGCGCGGCAGCCGCCAGAAGCTGAACGCCCACCGCAGCGAACGGCTACGCTCGCGCCGCCATGAGCTCCCCCGCCCCCGATCTCTGTGCCGCCTGCGGCGGCCTGATGCGCTTCGACCCGCAGGCCGGCCGCCTGCGCTGTGCCGCCTGCGGCGGCGAGCAGGCGATCGCCAGCCCCGACGCGGCCGCGCAGGCGGCCGCGCTGGCCGAGCAGGACTACGCCGGCTTCCTGGCGCTGCGCGCCGGCCAGGAGCCGGCGATCGCGCCGCAACTGGTCGGCTGCCCGCAGTGCGGCGCGCGCAGCGAGTTCCCCGCCCATGTGGTGGCCGCGCCCTGCGCCTTCTGCGGCGCGCCGCTGCAGGCCGCCCAGGCGCAGGCCGAGCGCCTGATCCGCCCGCATGCGCTGCTGCCCTTCGCGGTCGACGACGCGGCCGCCCGCCGCGCCTTCGCCGCCTGGGTGGGCAGCCGCTGGTTCGCGCCCAGCGCGCTGAAGGAGCTGGTCCGCCGGCCGAGCGCGGGTCGCGGCGTCTATGTGCCGGCCTGGACCTTCGACGCGCACAGCCTCAACCGCTTCCAGGGCGAGCGCGGCACCCACAGGCAGCTGCAGGAAAGCACACGCGACGCGCAGGGCCAGGTGGTGACCCGCACGCGCACGGTGACCGACTGGACGCCGGTGGCCGGCGAGCTGGCGCTGCAGTTCGACGACGAGCTGGTGAGCGCCTCGGCCAGCCTGCCGGCGGCCGGCCTGGACGCACTGGACGGCCTGGACCTCGGCGCGCTGCAGCCGGTCGACGACGACTACCAGGCCGGCTTCGTCGTCGAGGCCTACCAGCTCGGCCTCCAGCCGGCCTTCGAGCAGGCCCGCGAGCGCTTCGACGCGCGCATCGCCGCCGCGGTGCGCCAGCGCATCGGCGGCGACCAGCAGCGCATCCACCAGCTGCACACCGGCTACGACCAGATCCGCTTCCGCCATCTGCTGCTGCCGGTCTGGCTCTACAGCTACCACTGGCAGGGCCGGCTCTGGCAGGTGGCGGTCAACGGGCGCAGCGGCCGGGTTGCCGGCGAGCGCCCATGGTCGGGCTGGAAGATCGGCGTCGCGGTGCTCGCGGCGCTGCTGGTCGCGGCGATGGTCGGCGCGCTGCTGCTGCGCCTGCAGGAGCAGCCCGGGTCATGGTGAGCCGGTGAGCCCGCCGGCCCGGCCGCGCTGCAGCGCTTGCGAGCTGCCGCTGCGCACCTGCCTGTGCGCGCTGGTGCGGCCGGCGGTGCACCGCATCGCCATCGGCGTGCTGCAGCACCCGGCCGAGCTGCGACACGCCAAGGGCACGCTGCGCCTGCTGCAGCGCTGCCTCGCCAACTGCGAGACCTGGGTCGGCGAGCGCTGGCCGGCGCCGCCCTGGCGCGGCGGCGAAACCTGGCTGCTTTACCCCGGCGACGGCGACCTGCCGCCTGCGCCCGCGACGCCGCCGCAGCGCCTGCTGCTGCTCGACGGCAGCTGGCGGCAGAGCCGGCTGCTGATGCATCGGAACCCCTGGCTGCGCGAGCTGCCGCGCTACGCGCTGCGCGAGCCGCCGCCCAGCGTCTATGGCGCGCTGCGCAAGGCCCAGGCACCCAACCAGCTGTCCAGCCTGGAAGCGGTCGCCCAGGCGCTGCAGGAGCTGGAAGGCGGCACGGCTGCCGAGAGCCTGCGCGCCGCGATGGCCGACTGGCTGGCGCTGCAGGCGGCGCAACGCGGGGCGTTGCCGGGCCGCTGAGCGCGGCGTCTCAGCGCCAGACCGCGAGCAACGCGGCGAGCTTTTCCCGCCCGCGCAGGCGCTCGTCGCTGAGCGCGTCGAGGAAGTCCGACAGGCGCTTGCTCTTCACCACCGTGTAGGTGGTCAGCCAGAGCGTCGCACCCAGCGTGGTGACGAACCAGGCCAGGCGCTGCCACAGCGGCGACTCGGACTCGGCCAGCAGGTTCATGCCCAGGAAGCCGGTGGTGATGGTGCCGACCAGGCCGAAGATGGTGACCACGGTCAGGCGCACCACGGTGTTCGCCTGCCGGCGGATGCTGTCGGTCTCCAGGTACTGCGCCATGTCGCCGATGCGCGTCTTGACCTCGGCATACAGCGGCTCCAGCTCCAGATGGCGGTGCAGCAGCCGGTACAGCGCGCGGCTCTGCGCCTGCTCGCTGACATCCTTGAACCAGTAGCGGTGCGTGTAGCGCAGAAAGCTCTCGAAGGCGGCGCGGATCTCGCGCTTGAACGCGCGCACGTTCTCCGGGTCGCCGATGTTCAGGCGGCGCAGCGCTTCCACCAGGCGGTCGGCGAAGACCAGCAGCGCCGCCTTCTGGAAATGGGCGAGCAGGAAGATCAGGAACTGCGCGTGGCGGAACTGCGCGAGCACGCCGCGGTCGCGACAGCCGAAGAAGGCCGAATCGGCACGGCCGACGACGACCAGCGACGGCCCGCTGACCAGGTAGCGCGTATAGGGCGCGGCGCCCTGCGCGCACCAGAAGCGGTCCCAGCAGTGACGGCTCTCGAAGTCCTGCAGATAGGCCTCGCCATAGGGCAGCTCGGCGCCGGCGCCGGTGACCAGGCCGAGGCGCACGAAGTCGGCGCGGCTCAGGCGGGTGGGTTCGTCGACGGCCAGCCAGGCCATCACCGGCATGCGGTGGTATTCGATCTGCCGGTAGCGCAGCTCGGCCGCCGAATCGGCGGCATCGCCATGGTCGGGGCAGAGCGGGCGCAGCAGCCAGTCCCAGTGCGCGGCAATGCGCGGCGCGCGATGCGCCTGCACATGCTGGATGAAGCGCGAGGCCTCGCGCGCGTCGCTGCGCGCCAGCTCGCGATCCTCGGCGTCGAGGAAGCGGCAGGCCGAGACCGCGTGCAGCGGCTCGCCGGCGGCATCCCAGCCGCCCGGATAGGCGCGGCCCAGGCGGTAGAGCAGCTCCTGCACCTGGTCCAGCGGCAAGGGCCCGCCGGCCAGCTCCAGGTTCAGCAGCACGAGGTCGATGTCGTAGAAGAAGATCAGGTCGACGTGCACGAGCTGCAGGCGGATCGGCGCATCGCCCGGACGCAGTTGCAGCTCGACGCTGGCGACATCGTGGCGGCGGAAGGTCTTCATGCCCGACTCGCCGAGGCGGTCGGCCGGCTGCTGGCCGCTGCGCCCCTCGCCGAACAGCACCCGCTGCACATAGGGCAGGAAGGTCAGGAACTCCTGGTAGTGGCGCTCGTGAAAGGCGGCCGGGTCGCCGGTGTATTCGTCGGCCACCTCGCGCCAGGGATTGCCGGGCTGGGCCAGCAGCCACTCCCAGGGGCGACGCAGGCCGGTGGCGGCGCCGCTGCGCAGCAGGCGGATCGGCCAGAGCAGGATCTGGTGCAGGCGCTCGACGACGGGGGCTTGCTGCATGCGGCCATGCTGCCCGCGCGGCCGGCTTGTCGGCATGGCGACAAACCCGATCGTCAGGCCGCAGACCCTGGCGATACTCGGCCCAGCCGCCCATGAGCCTGCACACCCCCACCCTCACCGCGCTGCTCTGCCTGCAACTGGCGATGGTCGCCGTGGCGCTGAGCTGGATGGCCGGCTGGCGCAGCAGCCCGGCGCTGCGCTGGGCGATCGCCGGCATCTGGGTGCAACTGGCCTCCTGGCTGGCGGTGCTGGCCACGCCGCTGCTCGGCCTCTGGGCCACCGCACTGAGCTATGTGCTGGGCACCCTGACCTTCTCGCTGATGCTGCAGGCCCTGGCCGGCTGGCTGGGCCCGCGACCGCTGCAGCGCCTGGCCTGGCTGGCGCCGGCGCTGATGCTGCTGTGCTTCGTGCTCGGCCCCGACATCGGCTGGGCCCGCCGCGGCCTGAGCAATCTGCTGATGGCGGCGAATCTGCTGCTGATGATCGCCGGCCTGCTGGCCCCGGCGCAGTCGGCCGCACCGCGCAGCCGGCGCTGGCGCGGCGCGATCGCGCTGCCGCTGAGCCTGCTGGCGGTCTGCACCCTGATCCGCGCCGTCTACGGCTTCGGGCCGGAGGCGCACTACCCCTCGCTGCGCGGCACGCACCCGCTGGCGCTGGCGACGCTGGTGATCGGCAATCTGACCACCATGGTCTCCGCGCTGGCCTTCCTGGCCGCCTGGCGCGGCGAGGCCGAGCTGCAGCTGCGCGAGGCGGCGCAGACCGATCCGCTGACCGGCCTGGCGAATCGCCGCGAGCTGGAGCGCCGCGCCGCCGAGCTGATCCACCACGCGCGCCGCCATGGCGACACCCTGCTCGCGCTGCTCATCGACATCGACCACTTCAAGCGTGTCAACGACGAACAAGGCCATGCGCAGGGCGATGCGGCGCTGAAGCTGCTCGCCGAGCTGCTGCGCCAGCTGGCACGGCCCGGCGACTGCGTGGCCCGCCTGGGCGGCGAGGAGTTCGTGCTGCTGCTCGCGCGCACCCAGCCCGAGGGCGCGCAGGCCTTCGACCGCCGCCTGCGCGAGGCACTGCAGGCGCAGGCGCTGCTGCGCCTGGGCTTCGCGCTGGACTACAGCGCCGGCTGGGCGCTGCTGCGCCCCGGCGACCGCCATGTGCACGATCTGCTGCAGCGTGCCGACGCCGCGCTCTACGCCGCCAAGGCCGAGGGCCGCGGCCGGCTCTGCGCCGAACCCGGCTACGGACAGGATGACGATGAGCAAGAACCTGGTTGACGAGTTGCAGGCGCTGGACCGCTGGGCCGCCGACCTGCCCTTGCGCGAACGGCTTGGCGAGAGCCCCGCACTGGCCGACTACGGCCGCGCGATCGGCAGTGCCGAGGCTGCCGCCTGGGCCGAACAGGCCAATCGCCGCCCGCCCGAGCTGCAGCAGCTCGATGCCCGCGGCCGGCGCATCGACCATGTCGCGTTCCACCCGCACTGGCACCGGCTGCTGGCCAGCCTCCGCGCCAGCGGCGCGATCGCCGCGCCCTTCGAGCCGGGCGGCGGCTGGCGGCAGGCCGCCGCGCTGTTCTACCTGCACGGCCAGGTCGAGGCCGGCAGCCTCTGCCCGGCGACCATGACGCAGGCGGCGATCCCGGTGCTGGCCCGCCACGCGCCGACGCTGTACGCGGCACTGCAGGCCGGCCTGCACAGCCGCGCGCACGACAGCGAGGACCTGCCGCTGGCGCGGCGCGCCAGCCTGTGGCTGGGCATGGGCATGACCGAGAAGCAGGGCGGCTCCGACCTGCGCGCGGTGGAAAGCCACGCCGAACCGCTGCCGACCCGCCTGCACGGCCTGCCGATGTACGCCTTGAGCGGCCACAAATGGTTCTTCAGCGCCCCGATGAGCGACGCCCACCTGGTGCTGGCGCGCAGCGACGAAGGCCCGAGCTGCTTCTTCGTGCCGCGCTGGCGGACCGACGGCAGCGCGCTCAACGGCGTGCGCATCCAGCGCCTGAAGGACAAGCTGGGCAACCAGAGCAATGCCAGCAGCGAGGTCGAGTTCCACGGCAGCGAGGGCCTGCTCGTCGGGCCGCCGGGGCGCGGCATCGCGGTGCTCGCCGAGATGGCCGGCTTCACGCGCCTGCAATGCGTGGTCGGCTCGACCGCGCTGATGCGCGCCGGCCTGGTCCAGGCCGTCCACTGGGCGCGGCACCGCCAGGCCTTCGGCCGCAGGTTGATCGAGCAGGCGCTGATGCAGCAGGTGCTCGCCGACCTGGCGCTGGAATGGGAGGCCGCGCTGGCGCTGATGCTGCGCCTGGCGCTGGCCTTCGAGCGCAGCGAGCAGGACCCCGTGGAGCGCGCCTGGCAGCGCGTGCTCACGCCGGCCGCCAAGCTCTGGATCTGCAAGCGCGCGCTGCAGCATGCCGGCGAGGCCATGGAGGTGCTGGGCGGCAACGGCTATGTGGAAAGCGGCAGCCTGGCGCGGCTCTACCGCGAGGCGCCGGTGAACAGCATCTGGGAAGGCTCGGGCAATGTGATGGCGCTGGACGTGCTGCGCGCCGCGCAGCGCGAACCTGAGCCGCTGCAGGCCTGGTTCGACGCGCTGGCGCCGCAGCTCGACGGGCCCGAGCGCCGACGCCTCGACACCCTGCGCAACGCGCTGTTCGCGCCCGATGCCGAGCGCCAGGGCCGGATGCTGGCCGGCGAGCTGGTGCTGCTCGCCCAGGCCGCCTTGCTGACCGGTGGTATGCAGAACGGTATACAAAATCAGGCCACAATCGCCGCCGACTTCATCACCACGCGGCTGCGGCAGCCGGCCGGGGTGTTCGGCGCGAGTCCGATCGCCGAGCCCGGGGCCCTGCTGCAGCGCGCTCTGCCCGCTTGAGCTCCCCTACCCGTCTCGCGATCCTTGGCGACCTGCTCGATGTCGAGCGCCCGCCCGCCACCGGCGACTCCCTGGACACGCCGCCGCCCGGCGTGCGCTGGCGGCCCGGCCATTGGCTGCTGATCGAGAACGGCCGCATCGCCGCGGTGCAGGCCGAGGCGCCCGACGCCAGCTGGCCGCGCGACGAGCGGCCCGGCCAGCTGATCCTGCCCGGCTTCATCGACACCCATGTGCACGCGCCGCAGCTGGACGTGATCGCCAGCTACGGCAGCGAGCTGCTGGACTGGCTGGAGCGCTACACCTTCCCGGCCGAGACGGCCTGGGCCGATCCGCAAGTGGCCGCGGCCGGCAGCCGCCTGTTCCTCGACCAGCTGCTGCAGCACGGCACGACCAGCGCGCTGGTCTTCCCGACCGTCCACAAGAGCAGCTGCGACGCGCTGTTCGCCGCGGCACAAGCGCGCGGCATGCGCCTGCTCGCCGGCAAATGCCTGATGGACCGCAACGCGCCGCCGCAGCTGACCGACACCGTCGAAAGCGCCGAACGCGACAGCCTGGAATTGCTGCAGCGCTGGCATGGCGTGGACCGGCTGCGCTACGCGCACACGGTGCGCTTCGCGCCGACCAGCTCCGAGGCCCAGCTGGCCCTGGCCGGCCGGCTGCACGCGGCCAGCCCCGGCAGCCATGTGCAGACCCATGTGGCCGAGAACCGCGCCGAGGTCGAATGGGTGCGCGCGCTGTTCCCCAGCGATCGCAGCTACCTTGAGGTCTATGCGCGCCACGGCCTGCTGACGCCGCAGACCACCTTGGCGCACGGCATCTGGCTGGACGCCGACGACCACGCCCGCCTGCGCGACACCGGCGCGGTGATCGCGCACAGCCCGACCAGCAATCTGTTCCTCGGCTCCGGCCTGTTCGACTGGCGCGGCCGCGCGGCCGACGGGCTGCGGCTGTCGATCGCCACCGATGTCGGCGGCGGCGTCAGCTTGAGCATGCAGCGCACGCTGGCCGCCGCCTATCAGGTGGCCGCGCTGCAGGGGCAGCGTCTGGACGCGTTCACGCTGCTGCACGCGGCCACCGCCGGCAACGCCGCCTCGCTGCAGCTGGGCGACGAGATCGGCCGCCTGGAGCCTGGTCTGATGGCCGATGTGGTCGCCTGGGACTGGGCCGAGCCGGGCTCGGTGCTGGCCCACCGCCTGGGCCGTGCGAACTCGCTGCACGAGCGGCTGTTCGCCTGGCTGACGCTGGGCGATGAGCGACTGCTACGGCGGGTCTGGGTGGCGGGGCAGGTCCGCTCAGGATGCGCCAGCTCGCCCTGCTGCTGATCCGCGCCTACCAGCGCTGGATCAGCCCGCACAAGGGCTTTGCCTGCGCGCACCGCGTGCATCGCGGAGGCGCCAGCTGTTCGAGCGCGGGCTTTCGACTGATCCGCCGCCACGGCCTGCGACAGGGTTTGCCGCTGCTGCGCGAGCGCCTGCGGCGTTGCGGCGAGATCGCCCGCGTCGCCAGCCTGCGACCCCGCGCCCTGCAGCGTGGGGACTGCGATTGCGGCGTCGTGCCCGATTGCGATATCGATCTGAGCGGCCGGCGCTGCTCGGCCAACGCCTGCGAGCTGGCCGGCAATGCCTGCGGCTGCGACTGGCCGTCGCGCAAGACGAAAGCCGAGGCCTCAAGAAAAACGCGCCGCTGAGGCGGCGCGTCGAACAGGATGCAAGGGCGGCTCAGCCGTCCTTGCGCTCGCCCCCGCCTTCCGGCGCTGCGGGCGGCGGGGGCGGCGGCGCCTCGTCGTCCGCGGCGGCGCGCTGGTCGCGCAACTCCTGCACCTTGTGCTGGGCCTGCTCGGCCAGCACCTTGCCGCCCTCGATGGCCTTGTTGGCCAGCACCGTGCCGCCGGCGATCGCCTTGCTGCCCAGGCGCTTGGCCGACTCGCCGGCCGCGCCGATCAACGCGTTCAGGCGTTCGCCGTCCTGATCGGAATTGAAGCTCTGGATCGCGCCGGCATTGGTCTGCAGGCTCTGGTCGTTGAACTCCAGATACGGCGCGAGGCCGAAGCCCAGCGTGGGCGCGAAGAACACCGTGGGGATCGCGCCGCGCTCGGTGTTGTAGGCGCGCACGCGCTTGTTGTACTCGGTGCGCGAGGTCTCGAGATCCTTCTCGCAGCTCTCCATGCTCTTGATCAGGCTCTGGTACTGCTCGTTGGCCTTCAGGTCGGGGAAGCGCTGCGCCATGCCGGAGATCGTCGACATCACCATGCCGGCCTGCTGGTGCATCTGCGCGACGGCCATCGCCGACGAGGTGTCGTCCGACACCTTGAGCATGACCAGCTTCTCGCTCTCCTGGTAACCCTTGACGACATCGATCAGCTGGTTGACCAGCGAACCCTGCTTCTTCGCGGCCACGCCGATGTTGGACCAGGACTCGCGGATGCCCTCGGAGAGCAGACGCAGGCGGTTGTAGCCCTTGACGACCAGCCAGATCGCCACGCCGATGCCGACCAGCAGCAGAAAGAAGAAGAATTCCATGGTGTTGCAACCCGTCGCGTCAATACCGATGCGAACGATTGTGTTGTGCCGCTGCGGCCGGTGTGGACAGGGTTGCCCCGGAGCCTGAGGGGGTCATCGAAGCGTCATCGCACTGACACGCGCCGTTCACGCGGCCCGGCCAGCATGGCGGGCCATGGTCCACCCGCTTCGCAACACCGCCCTGAACCCGGCCCCGGCCGCGCAGGCCCGCCGCCTGAGCCTGGTCTGGGCCCGCCACCAGGACGATCTGCGCGCCGCCCAGCGCCTGCGCCACCAGGTCTTCGCGCAGGAGTTCGGCGCCCGGCTGCGGCCACCGCCCGGCACGCCGGCCGGCCATGACGCCGACCTGTTCGACGCGCATTGCGAGCACCTCTTGCTGCGCGAGCGAATCGACCATGGCGACGACGGCGAACTCGGCGACGTGGTCGCCTGCTACCGCCTGCTCACGCCGGCCGCGGCGCGACGCGTCGGCGGCCTGTATGCCGAGACCGAGTTCGACCTGACGCGCCTGCGCCTGCAGCGCCATCGCATCGCCGAGCTGGGCCGCGCCTGCGTGGCGCCGCAGCACCGCCGCGGCGCGGCCCTGCTGATGCTCTGGGGCGGCATCGTCGAGTTCCTGAAGCGCGAGAAGCTGGACCTGGCGCTGGGCTGTGCCAGCGTCGACGCGCGCGACGGCGGCCAGCGCGCCTGGGCGCTGTGGAACCAGATCGCGCCCGCGCATCTGGCCCCGATCGACTGGCAGGTGCGCCCGCGCACGCCGCTGCACCCGGCGCGCGCGCATCCCGGCCCTGTGGAGACGCCGCCGCTGCTGCGCGGCTACCTGAAGGCGAATGCCAAGCTGCTCGGTGCGCCGGCCTGGGACGGCGACTTCCGCAGCGCCGACTTCCCGCTGCTGCTGCGCCTGGCCGAGATGCCGGCGAGCTACCAGCGGCGTTTCGGGTGTTGAGCCGCGTCAGCCACCCCAAGGGCTTGGCGTCCGGCGGCTAGCGCTGCGGCGGCGCTCTCAGACCTCGAGGTCGGTCGCAACCGCCGCTGCGAACATCGCCCGCGCCTGCTCCGCCGGCACCGCCTTGCCAAACAGCCAGCCCTGCCCGATCTGCACGCCCAGCTCGTGCAGCAGCTGGGCTTGGCGCTCCTCCTCCACGCCCTCGGCCAAGGCCTGCTTGCCCAGCGCCTGGGTCAGGCCGACGATGGTGCGCACGATCTCCTGCGCGTCGCGGCCCTGGTGCAGACGCATCACGAAGCTGCGGTCGATCTTCAGGGTGTCGAAGGGGAACTGGTGCAGATAGGCCAGTGAGCTGTAGCCGGTGCCGAAATCGTCGATGGAGATCTTGAAGCCCATCGCGTGCAGGCCCTGCAGCAGGGCGGCGGTCTCGTGCGGATTGGCCATGGCCATGCTCTCGGTGACCTCGAGCTTGATGCGCTTGGCGTCGATGCCCTCGCTGAGCAGGGCCAGCGCGGCGCGCGCGTCGGCCTCCAGATCGCCCTCGACGAACTGCCGGCTGGACAGGTTCACGGCGATCTCGCCCTCGAAGCCCAGCGCATGCCAATCGTTGAGCTGGCGCGCGACCTGGCGGAGGGTCCAGGCGCCCATCGGCACAATCTGCCCGCTCTCCTCCGCATAGGGGATGAAGTCGCCGGGCATGATGAAGCCGCGCTCCGGGTGCTGCCAGCGGATCAAGGCCTCGAAGCCGAGCAACTGGCGATCCGCCAGGCGCACCAGCGGCTGGTAGTACATCTGGAACTGGCTGCCGTCGCGCAAGGCGGCGTCGATGTTGTCCTTGAGCCAGCGGCGGCTGTTCTGCAGCAGTTGATCGGCCGGGTCGTAGGCACGCAGACCACCGCGCTGGGTGCCGTCCTTGGCCAGCGCGAGCGCCATCTCGGCGGCGGCCAGCAGCTCCTCGGCGCTGGACAGGCCCTGGCTGGTATGCGCCCAGCCCAGCGTGGCCTGGATGCGCAGCTCGCGGCCCGCCACCTGCATCGGGTCGGTGACCAGGGTCAGCAGGGTCGAGGGCGTGCGCGCGGCGTCCTGGTCGCCGAGGTCCAGCGGTGCCACGAAGGCCAGACCGAACTGGTCGGCGCCGAGCCGCGCCACCGTCGGGCGCAGCACCGTGGACGCCGACGCGCGCTGCGACAGCCGGCGGCCGAGCTCGCGCAGCAGCGCATCGCCCAGGGCCATGCCCTCGGCCTCGTTGAAGGCGCGGAAGCCGTCGATGCCGATCAGCACCACGCCCAGCGGCTCCTTGATCAGCTGCTGCAGGTGTTCGAGGAACAGCGCGCGATTGGCCAGACCGGTCAGACGGTCGTGCAGCGCGTCGTGGCTGAGCTGGCGCTGCAGGTTCTGCGTCTCGCTGAGGTCGGTCAGCGAGCCGGCCACGCGCAGCGCCTGGCCGCCGGCATCGCGGCTGGCCATGCCGCGCACCAGCAGCGCGCGGTCCTGCCCGCCCTGGCGGAACTGCAGCAGATGGTGCAGCTGCTGCGAGCGGCCCTCGAGATGTTCCTGCAGGGCCAGCTCGAAGCCGGCGCGGCCCTTGGCGTCCAGCGGCAGGCCGAAGGCCTCCATGCCGGCCGGCCGCGGCTCCAGGCCCATCAGCGCCCACCAGCGCTCGCTGAGGTGCAGCGCGCCGCTGCCGCGCTCCCAGTCCCACAGGCCGTCGGAGGCACCGCGCGCGGCCAGCGCGTAGCGCTCCTCGCTGATGCGCAGGGCCTGCACCGCGGCCTCCTTGCTGCTGCGCTCGCGGCGCGCGCGCAGCAGCGCACCGCCGAACACCGCGCCGACCAGGGCCAGCAGCGGAAAGGCCAGCGAGTGGAAATGCAGGCCGTACTGGAAGCGCATCTGCGCGGCCAGCAGGCCAGAGAGCAGCAGCAGCAGCAGCGCGGTGGCCGCCTGGCGGGCCGACAGCCGCGCCAGCAGCCAGACCGCGGCCAGCGGCAGCAGCAGCATGGCGACGATCTCGGCCAGCGGCGAACCGCGCTGCAGCACGCGGCCGGTGATCAGGTTGTCGACCACGGTGGCCAGGCGTTCCATGCCGGGCAGGCCGCTGTCGAACGGCGTCGGAAAGGTGTCGCCGCTGCCTAGCGCGGTGGCGCCGACGATGACCACCGCGCCCTTCAGGCGCGCGGCCGGCACACGGCCTTCGAGCACGTCGATGAAGCTGAAGGTCGGGAAGCTGCCGGCCGGCCCGTAGTAATTGATCCACTGCCGCGAACTGGCGTCCAGCGGCAGCCACAGCCGGCCCCAGCGCAGGCCCTCGCCGAGCCGGGCCTCGGCCTGGCTCCAGTCGCGCTCGCCGAGCGCGAAGCCGGCCAGGCGCAGCGCCATCGACGGAAACCATTCGTCCTGCCAGAGCAGCAGCGGCAGATCGTAGCGCAGCGCGCCGTCGACACCGCGCTCGGCCGTCACATGGCCGAGCAGAGGCGCGGCCTCGGCCAGCAGCGGCAGCGGCGCCACCAGGCCCTGCGGATGGATGGGCATGGCCGCGATCAACTCGGGGCTGGCGAAGACCTTGCCCAGCGCCTGCTGCAGCAGCGGCAGCGGCGGCGCCGCATCGGTCAGCGCGCCCGGCGTGGGCTGGCCCGGCAATGCGAAGGGCAGACCGACGACCAGGCCGCCCGACCCCTCCGGTCGACCGGCCGCCAGGCGCTCGGCCAGCAGTTCGTCGTAGGCCGGCTGGCCGCGCGAGGCCTCGACCATCAGCACGTCCAGCGCCGCCACACCGGCACCGGCCTGCTGCAGGCGTTCGATCAGGGTCGCGTACTGCGCGCGGTGCGGCGTCGCGCCGCCCAGGGCCTGCAGGCTGCGGTCGTCGATGGCGACCAGCACCACCGGCGGCGCCTGCCCCGGCGCCAGCGGACCGCGGGCCTGCATCTGCGCGTCCAGGGTCCAGCGGTCGACGCGCTCCAGCAGCGGCAGCTGGTGGCGCAGGCCCCAGAGCAGCAGCGCGATCAGCGCCGCACCGAGTGCAACACCCCAGTCGGCGCGCTGCACGGGCCTAGATGCCCGAAAGACGGTCTTCGAGCGCGCGCACCCGCTGCGCCGTCCAGGGCGCCGCCGGCGTGCACTGCCCGTCGCGGCAGTCGGTGCCCAGCGCGCCGGCCAGCGCGACCAGGGGCAGCGCCGCGACCAGCGAGCGCGAACGCGGCGCCGCCGGCCGCACATCGACCTGACCGCTTTGCATCAGCACCGCGGTGTTCTGGTCCGCGGTCACCTCGACCAGGTACTCGGTGCCGCGCACCGCGGTGACCGCGGTCGGCGTGCGCACGCTCCAGCCGCCCCCGCCGACGACCTTCTGGCCGATCAGGCCCAAGCTCAGGCTGATCCGCGCGTCGACGCGCTGGCCGCCCTTCATCTCGAAGCTGTCGATGCGCAGCCGGCTGTTCGCCGCGACCACCAGCGAGGAGCCGTCGGCGCAGCGCAGGCGCAGCCGCGAATCGGCGGCGGTCGCCACCTCGGCACCGGCACCGAGCTTGCTGCCGACGCTCAGCGCCTGCTCGCCCGCCTTGGCGCTGCCGATCAGCGCGGCGACCTCACAGGCCGTGCCATCCGCTTGCGCCTGCGCCTGCAGGGTCAGCAAGGCCAGCGCCCAGGGCGCGAGACGACGCAACATCGGAATCTCCAGGCAGTCGGTGCAGATGGGAAGCGATCCTAGCGATTGCCGGCGGCGGCCGAGCCTCGGGTCAGCCCTTGCACGGGGGCTCAGGTCGAGCGCGTCGCCGGCCAGCAGGCCAAGGCCGCCAGCGCCATCAGCCACATCGGCGCGACCGGTCCGGCCAGCGCCGCCGCGGTGCCGAAGGTCAATGGCATCAGCACCGCGCAACCATTGGTGGCGAACATGCGCAGGCCCAGGGCCTGGCCGTGGCGGTCCGGCGGCGTGACGCGGGTCAGCGCGGCCAACAGGGTGGGCTGCACCGAGCCCAACGCCAGGCCGAGCAGAAAGCTGCCAATCGCCATGCCGATCACGCCGGGCAGCCAGGCGTAGACGGCGAGCACCGCGGCGCACAGGCCCAGGGCCGCCTGGAAGGCCTGGCGATCGCTGAACTGGCCGGCATAGCGCACGATGAGCAGGCGTACCGAGGCCACCGCGAGCGCGAAGCTGCCCAGCAGCAGGCCGATCGTGGACGCCGAGTAGCCGCGCGCATGGCCGAGCACCGGCACGACGAAGCTGTGTGCGTCCCAGCTCACCGCGAACACGATGTTCAGCAGCAGCAGCACGCGCAGGCTGCGGCTGCGCAACAGGTCGAAGGCGGGCAGCAGGCTGGGCGTGCGCGTCAGGTTCGGCCAGGGCGCATGCCGGCGCTGGCGCAGCAGCCACAGGCAGAACGGTGGCAGCAGCAGCGCGAGGAAGAAGCCGGCGCGGTAGCCGAAATGGTCGATGACGATGCCGGCGATCACCGGCGAGAGGGTGTTGGACAGCGCCGGCCCCATCGAGGCCCAGCTGTACAGCGCCTGCGTGGGCACCGCATGCTGCTGTTCCTGGGCGACGACGGCGATCTCGCGCTGCACCGCCACCGCGGCCAACGCGATCGCCGCACCGGTGCCCAGACTGGCCAGGGCCAGCGTGGGCACGCTGGGCCAGACCCAGGCCGCGGCCACGCCGACGATGGCGCTGAGCGCGCCGCCGAGCAGCGGACGCCAGATGCCGTAGCGGTCGGCCCAGGCCCCGGCCGGCGCGCCCAGCAGCGCCGGCGTCAGCGCGATCAGCGCCAGCAGGCCGCCGACCAGCAGCTCCGAATACCCATGCTGCAGCAGCCAGAGCGTGCCGGTGACGCGGGCGATCGCCATGGTGGCGTGCAATGACATCAGCGCCGCGATCAGGCGCATGAAACCGGCGGGCAATTGCTTCAAGGGCAAGACCTCATTCGGGGTCCGTGGCCTCCAACTGCAGCAGTTGCTGGGTCTGCCCTTCGGGCAGCGACTCCACGCCCTTGAGCTTGCGCGCCATCTGCCGCGTGCGCACCTCGGCGTCGCCGATGGTGTTGCTGGCCTCGTCCAGCTTCTTCTTGGTCTTGGCCAGCACGTCGCCGAACTTCCCGAACTCGGTCTTCACCGCGCCCAGCACCGCCCAGACTTCGCTCGATCGCTTCTCCAGCGCCAGCGTGCGAAAACCCATCTGCAGCGAACCCAGCGTGGCCAGCAAGGTGGTCGGGCCGGTCAGCATCACGCGGTGCTCGCGCTGCAGCGCCTCGAACAGACCGGGTCGGCGCAAGGCCTCGGCATACAGGCCCTCGGTGGGCAGGAAGAGCAGCGCGAAATCGGTGGTGTGCGGCGGCGCCAGGTATTTGGCGGCAATGGTTTTCGCTTCCAGGCGCAGCTGGGTTTCGAGCGCCTTGCCGGCGCTTTCGGCGGCGGCCGCGTCGGCCTTCTCCTGCGCGTCGAGCAGGCGCTCGTAGTCCTCGCGCGGGAACTTGGCGTCAATCGGCAGCCAGACCGGCTGCTCGCCGTTGCCCGGGAGCTTGATCGCGAACTCCACGCGCTCGCCGGAGCCCGGCACCGTGGCCACATTGACCGCGTACTGCTCCAGCGTGAACACCTGCTCCAACAGCGCCGCCAGCTGCACCTCGCCGAACACGCCGCGCGTCTTCACGCCGCTGAGCACGCGGCTCAGCGAGCCCACGTCGCGGGCCAGGCTCTGCATATCGCCCAGGCCGCGATGCACCTGCTCCAGGCGCTCGGCGACCTGCTTGAAGCTCTCGCCCAGGCGCTGCTCCAAGGTCGCGTGCAGCTTCTCGTCGACGGTCTGGCGCATCTGCTCCAGCTTGGCCGCGTTGTCCTGCTGGATGCCGGCCAGGCGCTGCTCGACCGTGTGGCGCAGCTCGGCCAGACGCTGGTCCAGCAGTTGCGCGTTGCGCGCCAGCGCCGCGTCCAGGGCCTCGCGGGCCTGGCCCTGGCCCTGCACCAGGGCCTGCTGGAAGCCGGCCAGCTGCACGCGGAACGAATCGATCTGCTCGTTCTGCGAGCGCAGCGCATCGCCGCTCTGGCTGGTCAGGGCCTGCTGGAACTGACCCAGTTGGGCGAGCAGTTCCTGGCGGTTGGCCTGCGCCTCCTGGCGCTGGCCGCGCTCGCTGGTCTGCAGGGCCTGCTGCAGCGGCTGCAGATCGGGCGGCGGCGGGCGGCGCGCCAGGAGCAGCAGCAGGATCAGCAGCTGGAGCACACCCACACCCAGCAGCAGCAATTCATTCCAAGGCATCCGCAGATTGTCGCGGCGCGCGCGCATCCGCCTCGCGAAGCTGCGCAGAATGCGCCTCCATGAACACACGCCATCTGCTTCCCCTGCTCGCGCTGCTGGCCGGCCCGGCCTTCGCCCACAACGGTCTGGCCGATCTGCAGCAGGCGCTGGCCCGCTTCAAGAACCAGACGCCGCTGAAGGCCCAGCTCAGCTACCAGAGCGAGGCCCAGGGCGGCGACGACGCCGGCAGCGCCGCCGTGCAGCTGCCGCTGGAGGATGGGCCCAGCGGGCTGCGCCTGAGTTACCCGCAGCCGCTGCTCGCCAAGGCCGAGCAGGAGGACGCCGCCCGCGACAAGGACCCGCAGGCCGCCACGCCGACCGCCCGCGCGCTGCGCGAGCTCGGCCTGCCCGAGTTGCGCGATCTGGCCCGCGCCGCCGACAGCCTGCAGCGCCGGCTGGCGCGCGCCCGCTTCAAGAGCGAGCACATGGAACCCTGGCAGGGCCAGCCGGCACGGCGGCTGCGCTTCGAGCTGGAAAACACCCGCCCGAACAAATACGTGAAGTCCTACACCGGCCTGTTCGACATCTGGATCGACGCCCAGGGCGTACCGCTGGCCAGCCGCGCGCAGCACAAGGTCTCGGGTCGCGCCTATGTCGTCATCAGCTTCGACATGAGCAACGAGGACGAGATCCATTACCAGGTGCTCGGCGACCGCCTGCTGGCGACGCGCAAGAGCAGCAAGGGCAGCGGCAGCGGCGGTGGCGAGAAGGGCCAGCAGCAACGCCTGTTCACGCTGCAACTGAGCTGAGGTTCAGGCTGAGGTTCAGGCCCCCGCCAGCGCCCAGTTCTCCAGCGCCGAGCCGGGCAGCGTCGACGGCACGCCCTGGCCGTCCAGCACTTCGGCAAACAGCTGCTCCAGGCGCTGGGGCAGGCCGATCGCATAGCCCTGGCTTTCGTCGACGCCGATCTCGGTGACCAGGCGCGCCAGCCGCGGCGTCTCGACGAACTCGGCTACCGTGCGCACGCCCATCGCGCGGGCCACGCGCACGATCGACTCGACGATCGCGCGATCGACCGCCGAGTGCTCGAGATTGCGCACGAAGCTGCCGTCGATCTTGATGCTGTCGACCGGGAATCGCTTCAGGTAGTCGAAGGTCGCCAGGCCGGTGCCAAAGTCGTCCAGCGCGATGCGGCAGCCCAGCGCGCGCAGCGCGCGCAGGTTCTCCATGCCCTGCGCAAGCTGGGCAATGGCTTGGTTCTCGGTGACCTCGATGACGAAGCGCGTCGGGTCCAGCGCATAGCGCTGGAACAGCAGGGCCAGGCGTTCCGGCGTGCCGGGGTCGGCCAGCGAAGGGCCGCTGAGGTTCAGGCCGCAACTGGCCAGGCGCTCGAAGGCCGCAGGCTGGGCGGCGAACCAGGCCAGGGTCTGTTCGACGACGACCAGGTCGAGCAGCGGCATCAGGCCGTGGCGGATCGCCACCGGCAGGAACTCGGCCGGCGTCTGCAACTCGCCGTCGGGACCGGCGAGGCGGCACAGCACCTCGATCCGGAGGCCGTCGGCGGCGACCCCGGCATGGTTGGCCTGCAGAGCCTGCGCGACAACGACCACGTCGCGGGCTTCGAGCCGGGCGCGCAGCGCCTGGCCCTGGGCGGCGCTGCGCGCCAGCGCGTGCTGGGTCTCGGCGTCGGCGGCGCCCCATTCGCTGCGCCGGCTGGCCAGCGCCCGATGCTCGATCTCGCGCAGCGCACTGATCAGGGTGCCGGTGTTCAGGCTCAGGTTGTTCGCGATGCGCAGACCGGCCACGCCCCAGAGCGGCGCATGCAGGGCCTCGCGCAGCCGCGTGTTCACGCCGACCGCGATGCGCTCCAGCGTGCCGAGATCGGCGCGCGCATCGAGCAACTGCGGCACGGCGCCGACGAAGCGCAGGGGCGCCAGCCGGGACCAGCGCACATGCGGCAGCTCGCGGCGCAGCTCGGTGGCGATCTCCAGGTCCAACTCGGCCAGGCGCTGCGGGCCGCCGAGCGCCTCGATGGCGTCCAGATTGCCGGCGCGCAGCGACAGCAGCGCGCGGTCGCGCCCCCCCTGCTGGCCGGACCAGTCGCCGAGCAGGCGGTTCAGCCCGGCGCGGTTCAGCAAACCGGTCGGCAGGTCGATGAAGGCCTGCTGTTCGAGCTGCCGGCGGGCCTGGCGCTGCGCATTGAGCAGGCCGCGCACGGCCAGCACCGCGCAAGCGGCCACACCGACGAACAGCGTGACCAGCATCGCCGGCGGCGGCTGCAGCGAAGGGGGCGCGTGGGCCTGGGCGGCGCTCAGGGCAAAGCCGGCGATCGCCAGTGTGGTGTAGGCCGCCAGCCGCGGCACGCCGGCCAGGCTGAGCGCGAGGAGCGGCGCCAGCAGGTAGGTCACGCCCTGGGCCAGCACCCCGGCGCTCGGCCACCACCACAGCGAGGAAGCCACGGCGACCAGCGCGATCAGCAGCAGCACGACCAGCGCATGCCGGCGCCCCTGGCGCAGCAAGGCCACCACGCCGGCCATGGGCCACAGCCGCGGCAACAGCAGCTCCCAGGCCAGCGGCGCGAGCAGCAGGAAGCCGGCCAGCTCGGCGACCCAGCGCTGGCCGATCCGCTCGATGATGTGCAACGCATCCGCCTCGGCCGGCCAGGCCAGCAGCAAGGCCACCAGACCGACCAGCGGCGCGGCCAGCAGGGACTGCACGGCGACCACGCGGCCCAGGCTGGCGGTGTCGTCGAAGGGGTTGTCGCCGCCACGCCGCAGCCGCCAATGGCGGCCCAGCAGCAGCTTGAACAGCAGCGGGCCGGCAAGACCGCTGGCCACCAGGCTCAGGCGCTGCGCGGGCGGAAGGTCGAAGGCGAGCAGCGCCCAGGTCAGCAGGCCGGCGGCCAGCGGCAGCAGGCCCTGCCAACCCCAGCGGGCGAGATAGACGGCGCCCAGGCCGGCGGCCGGCCAGATCAGCGCGCCCTGCTGGGCGTCGACACCGAGCCGACGGGACAGCTCGGTCAGCAAGGCCAGCAGCAGCGCTGCCAGCGCCTGCAAGCCCCAATGCCGTGCCTGATCCGCCATCGTCCGTCCGTCGCTCCAGCTCTGATTTACAGGGCGGCGATTGTCCCGGCGGATCCCGCCAAAACGGCGGCTCCCGCTAGGTGTTCACCCCGAGAGCGGGTAAATCAGGAGAAAAGCGGTGATCCTCCACTGCGCACGCGCCACAGCCCTCAACGCGGGATCGGCGTCAGCCCCGGACCGCCGGCCCGCCAGTCCAGCAGGTTGTTCACCGCCAGCTCGACCATCGCGCGCCGCGTCGGCAGCGTGCTGGAGGCGATATGCGGCGTGAGCACCGCGTTGTCGCAGGCCAGCAGCTCCGGATGCACGCGAGGCTCGCCCTCGAAGACATCGAGGCCGGCGCCGGCCAGGCGGTGCTCGCGCAGCGCAGCGGCCAGCGCGGCGTCGTCGACCACGCCGCCGCGGGCGATGTTGACGAGCAGCGCCGTGGGCTTCATCTGCGCCAGTTCGGCCGCACCAATCAGGTGATGGGTCTCGGCCGTGTAGGGCACGACGATCATCAGCAGGTCCGCCGCGCGCAGCAACGCCGGCAGTTCCATGCGCTCGGCGCCCAGCGCCGCCGCCTCGGCGGATTCGCTGCGGTTGCAGTAGGCGATGCGCAGGCCGAAGCCATGGTGGGCGCGGCGCGCGATGCCGGAGCCGATGCGGCCCATGCCGACGATGCCCAGCAGGCGGCCGCGCAGCTCGGCACCGGCCAGTTGGTCGATGCTCCAGCCGGTCCACTGCCCGGCGCGCACATAGCGGTCGCCCTCGGCCACGCGGCGCGCGGTGGCCAGCAGCAGGGCCATGCCGAAGTCGGCAGTGGCGTCGGTCAGCACGCCGGGCGCATTGGACAGCAGCAGGCCCTGCCCGCCATGGGCGCGGCAGGCCGCCAGATCGAGGTTGTTGTAGCCCACGGTCATCAGCGCCACCGCGCGCAACTCCGGGCATTGCGCGAGCAGCGCCGCATCGACCTTCTCGGTGGCCGAACCGAGCAGGCCCCAGCAACCCTGCAGGCGCGCGGCCAGTTCGGCCGGCGGCAGCGGCAGATCGCTGTCGTGCACATCGACCTCGAAGTGTTCGCGCAGCGGTGCGATCACATCGTCGAACAGGCGGCGGGCGACCAGGATTCGGGGCATCGGCAACTCCTAAGGATCAGACGTCGGATTCAATACCAGATCAGGGACATCAGCAGCAGCACCGGCAGCAGGACGCCGAAGCTCCAGGCCATGTAGCCGAAGAAGCTGGGCATCGCGATGCCGCGGTTCTCGGCGATCGCCTTGACCATGAAGTTCGGCGCGTTGCCGATGTAGCTCATGGCCCCCATGAAGACCGCGCCGGCCGAGATCGCCGCCAGGGTCTGCGCACCGGCCGTCATCAGCTGTTGCGCGTCGCCGCCGGCGAGCTTGAAGAACACCAGATAGGTCGGCGCGTTGTCGAGAAAGGCCGAGAGCCAGCCGGTCAGCCAGAAATAGGCCATCGGGATCGGCGCGCCATCGGCGTTCGAGACCAGGTTCACCAGCGCGGCAAAGTGGCCGTCGCGGCCGGCCTGCAGCATCACCAGCACCGGCACCATGGTCAGGAAGATGCCGATGAAGAGCTTGGCGACCTCGGCCATCGGGTCCCAGCTGAACTGGTTCTTCTCGCGCACGCCGCGCGGCGTGATGGCCAGCGACAGCGCGGTGACGGCGAGCAGGCCGAGGTCGCGCAGCAGCGACTGCAGCGGCAGCGGCGTGCCCAGCACATCGAAGGCCAGGCCGGGCTTCCACAGCCCGCTCATCAGCACCAGGCCGACGATCAGCAGCAGCGGCAGGAAGTTGATCGCGCCTTCCAGACCGACGCGGGCCGGTGGCGTGTCCGGCGTCGGATCGACCGCCAACACGCCCTCCTTGCGGTACCAGTAGCGGTCCGTCAGATAGAAAACAGCCAGCAACAGGCCGACCACGAACAAGGCCTCGGGGCCGACATGGCGCAGCGTCCAGAAGAAGCTGACGCCTTGCAGGAAGCCGAGGAACAGCGGCGGATCGCCCAGCGGCGTCAGCGAACCGCCGGCATTGCTGACGATGAAGATGAAGAACACGATGACGTGCACGACATGCTTGCGGTTGTCGTTGGCGCGGATCAGCGGCCGGATCAGCAGCATCGACGCGCCCGTGGTGCCCATCAGGCTGGCGAGCACCGCGCCGATCGCCATGATGGCGGTGTTCAGCCCGGGCGAGCCCTGCAGATTGCCGCGGATGTAGATGCCGCCCGAGGCGGTGAACAGCGCCACCAGCAGGATGGTGAACGGCAGGTACTCGGCGACCAGGGTGTGCGCCACGGTGGCCGCGGTCACGCCCAGGCCCTGGCTCGCCGCCAGCGGCAGCAGGAAGCAGGCGGCCCAGAAGGCCGCCACCTTGCCGAAGTGGTGGTGCCAGAACTTCATCGCCACCAGCGGCAGGATGGCGATCGACAGCAGCATGCCGACAAAGGGCAGCGCCCAGACCGGCGACAGGGCGCCGGCATCCAGTGCCGCGGCCTGCGCCAGCCCGGGACCGAGCAGCAGGAACAGGAGCGGCAGCAGCCGACGCACCGGCTTCAGTCGGCGTGGAAGCTGGCGAAGGCCGAGACCGGTTCGCGCCCGGTCAGCAGGCTGTTCTCGATGGCCGTCGGATCGCCGAAGCCCAGGGCCATGCCGCAGACCAGCATCTCCTCGGGCGCGAAGTCCAGCAGCTCGCCCAGTTGCGCGTGGTAATGCGTCCAGGCCGCCTGCGGGCAGCTGTGCAGGCCATGGGCACGCGCCGCCAGCATGATGTTCTGCAGGAACATGCCGTAGTCCAGCCAGGAGCCCTGGCTCATGATGCGGTCGATCGTGAAGATCAGCCCGACCGGCGCGTCGAAGAAGCAGAAATTGCGGCCATGCTGGGCCTGCATGCGCGCCTTGTCGGCCTTGCCGATGCCGAGCAGGCCGTAGAGGTCCCAGCCGACCTTGCGGCGGCGGTCGACGAAGGGCGACTTCCACTGGGCCGGGTAATAGTCGTACTCGGGCTGCAGCGCCGCGCTGGCCTCGGGGTCGTGGTGGATGCGCTGCGCCATGTCGACCACGCGCTGCAGCGCCGCGCCGCTCAGCACGCGCACCCGCCAAGGCTGGGTGTTGGTGCCGGAAGGCGCCCGCGCCGCGGCGGCCAGGATGGCTTCGATCGTCTCGCGCGGCACGGCGGTGGGCAGGAAGGCGCGCACCGAGCGGCGCGTGCGCATCGCCTCCAGCAGCTCCGGCGTGGCGCCGGTGTGCAGGGGCTCAGTCGGGAATGCGGTCGTCATGGCGGGCATTGTTCCATCGGGTCCAGGCCGCCCAGGCGGCCTCGGCGCTGGCCTGCTGCACGTCGAGCAGGGCCTCGAGATCGGTCGGGTAGCCGCCGGCCATCAGCATCACCGTCGGCACCTGGGTGAGGAACTCGAAGACCCGCGCGTCGCGGGCCGCCATCGCGGCGCGGCTGAGCTTGAGGCGGCCCAGGCGGTCGCCCTCGTGCGGATCGGCGCCGGCCAGGTAGTAGGCCAGGTCGGGCGCCGGGAAGCGCCGCGCGACCTCCAGCAGCGCAGTGTCCAGCGCGCCCAGATAGGCGGCGTCGCCGCAGGCGTCGGGCAGATCCACATCGAGGCTGCTGGCCTGCTTGCGGAACGGGAAGTTCTTCGCGCCATGCAGGCTGAGCGTGAACACCGTGGGGTCGCCGGCAAAGATGGCCGCCGTGCCATTGCCCTGGTGCACGTCGAGGTCGACGACCAGCACCCGCGCCGCCTCGCCACGCGCCTGCGCGCGCCGGACCGCCACCGCGACATCGTTGAACACGCAGTAGCCGCCGCCGGCATCGCGGCTCGCATGGTGGGTGCCGCCGCCCAGGTTCATCGCCAGGCCCTCCTGCAGCGCCGCGTCGGTGGCGGCCAGCGTTGCACCGACCGAATGACGGGCGCGCACCGGCATGCCGGGGTTCCACGGAAAACCGATCTCGCGCTGCTCGGCCGCGCTCAGCGAACCGTCCATCACCCGCTGCACGTACTCGGCCCCGTGCACGCGCAGCAGATCCGGCAGCGGCGCCGCCCGCGCCGCCTGCAGGCGCAGGCCGGGCAACGCGCGCTGCAGGCGCTCGCGCAGCGCCGCGTACTTGTGATGCGGAAAGCGGTGGCCGGGCGGCAGCTGCAGCGGCTGCTGGTCGAAGTGGAAGGCCTGCATGGGGCGCGCAGCCTAAAGGGCGGCTCATGACCTGATGCAGGCAACGACTTTGTGACAAGTTTGCTGCGCCGCACAAAAAGTGCTTGCAATCTGTCGGGAGAACCCTAAACTTCGATCCATGCTGCACTGCAACAAAAGTGCAGCGCCCCTGAACCACCTGGAGCCATCACCATGCTGACCCCTGAGCAACTGTTCGCCGCCAACAAGCACAACGTCGCCGCCGTGTTCGGTTTTGGCGCCAAGGCCTTCGAAGGCGCCGAGAAGCTGACCGAGCTGCACCTGCAGCTGGCCAAGACCGCGCTGACCGAAACCGCCGAAACCACCAGTGCCCTGCTGGCCGTGAAGGACCCGCAAGAGTTCTTCGCGCTGCAGACCAGCCTGCTGCAGCCGAATGGCGAAAAGGCCGCCGCCTACGCCCGCCATGTCGCCGACATCGCGCTGTCCACCGGCGCCGACCTGGGCAAGATCGTCGAAGGCCAGCTGGCCGAGAGCAAGGCCAAGTTCGACGGCCTGGTCGAGAACCTGGCGAAGAACGCGCCGGCCGGCACCGAGAACGTCGTCGCGCTGGCCAAGTCCGGCCTGGCTGCCGCCAACAACGCCTTCGAGTCGGTCCAGAAGGCCGCCAAGCAGGCTGCTGAAGTCGCCGAGTCCAACTTCAACACCATCACCGCCCAGGCGACCAAGGCCACCAAGGCCGCCAAGAAGGCTGCCTGAGCGATCAACGATCGTCTCCTCGCATCCGTCAAGGGTGCGACTTACAACCCGCCGCTAACCCCGGCGGGTTTTTTTATGCTCCGGCCATGAGCCCCCTCCCCGCCTGGCTGGACGAGCAGCACGATCTGCGCTCCATCGACACGCTGCGCGCGATCTACCCCGAACCCCGGCGCCCGGCCGCCGCCGCGACCCTGGACAAGGAATGCGACCACGTGCACCCGCTGTACCAGGCCTTCATCGAGCGCGCACCCTTCTGCCTGCTCGCCACGCGCCAGGGCGATAGCGGCCGGCTGGACATCTCGCCGCGCGGCGACCCAGCCGCCGAGTTGGTGCGCGTCGTCGACGCGGGCCGCACCTTGCTGCTGCCCGACCGGCGCGGCAACAACCGCGTCGACAGCCTGCGCAATCTGCTCAGCGATCCGGCGCTGGCCCTGCTCTTTCTCATCCCCGGCATCGGCGAGACGATCCGCGTGCAAGGCCGGGCGCGCATCAGCGTGCACCCAGGCCTGCTGGCCTCCTTCGCGATCGCCGGCGACGACGGCAGCGGCAAACCGCCGCGCTCGGTGCTGGTGGTCGCGGTCGACAAGGTCTTCTTCCAATGCGCCCGCGCCGTTATCCGGGGTCGGCTCTGGGACTCCGATGCCCGCCAGGACAGGCCTAGCCTGCCGTCGACCGGCAGCCTGATCGCCGCGCTGAGCGCCGGTTTTGATGGCCCGGCCTATGACGAGGCGCTGCCAGCGCGGCAGCGTTCGACGCTGTACTGAGCACCGCGCATCGACTCCGCGCACGCCCCGCCCGTCAGGCCGCCGGAGTTCGGGCAGGATACGGACGGCTACCTGTCCAGCAGCGCCAAGCAAACCACACGCAAATCCCCATGCCAGGCCCCTCCCCCTCCGGCCTCTTCGTCTACGCCAAGGACCTGGACCGCCTCGCGGCGTTCTACGCTGGTGTTGCCGGCCTGAGCACGGTTCACCGCGAACCCGGCTTGGTCGTTCTGCAATCCACCGATGGCCTGCAGCTTGTCCTCCATGCAATCCCGGAGGCGATCGCCCGTGGCATCCAGATCGCCGAACCGCCGGCGCGTCGCGCGGACGTCGCGCTGAAGTTCTTCTTCAGCGTGCCCGATCTGGCCGCCGCCGGCACGCTGGCGGCCCAGCTCGGCGGTCGGTGGTTCGACGCCGAGCGCTGGACCGGCCCCGGCTTCACAGTCTGCAACGCGATGGATCCCGAGGGCAATGTGTTCCAGCTGCGCGCGCCGGGGGCGTCCGCACCCCTCATCCGCCCGGAGCGCGACGGCGAGCAGGCGGCCATCGCCGAGCTGATCAGCGCCGCCTTCGCCGGCCACCCGCACAGCGCCGGCACCGAGGCGGCGATCGTTCGCGAGCTGCGCGCGGCCGGCGCGCTGACGATGTCCCTGGTCGCCCTGAACCCCGAGGGACGCCTCACCGGTCATCTGGCGTTCTCGCCCGTGCGCGTGGCTGGCCGCGACTTCGGCTGGTTCGGTCTGGGCCCGGTCGCGGTGGCGCCGGCGCTGCAGCGGACCGGCATCGGCAGCGCGCTGATCGCCACCGGCCTGGACGCGCTGCGCCGGATCGGCGCCGCCGGCTGCGTGCTGGTCGGCGAGCCGGCCTATTACCGCCGCTTCGGCTTCGCGCCACGGCACGGCCTGGTCTACCCGGGCCTGCCGGCCGAGCTGTTCATGGCATTGCCGCTGTCAGCGACGACCCTGCCGCAGGGTGAGGTCAGCTACCACCCGGCCTTCCTGAGCGCCTAGGCCCCCCCGAAAGCCTGCGCCGCCAGCTGCCGCGCGGCCGGTTCGATGCAGACGCGGTGCGCGGCAAAGAAGCCATGGCCGAGCAGGCCGTCGAGCCGGGGCAGGCTGAGCGCGATGGCGCGGAACGGCCCGGGCTGGAGGGGCTGGCCGCCGAGGCTCAGGCCATCCAGCGAGAACACGCCGCCCGCGGCGGCATGCGACGACTCCTGCTTGATCACGTTCTGGTTCGCGCCGGTGTCCAGGCCCAGCAGCAGCGACGAAGCGCCGCGTTCCAGATGCAGATAGGGCAGCGAGCCCAGTTGCTGCAGCTCGACCGCTGGTGCCGGAGCACAGGCAGCCAACGCGCGGCCTGGTGCAAGCAGGCGCAGCTCGCCGGCCCGGTAGTCGATCACCAGGCCGTAGCCGGCCAGGAAGCCGTAGCCGAGGTAGCCATCGATGCCCTCGGGAATGCGGGGCCGTTTCCAGACCTGGGCGCGCAGCGAACCCAGATCGGTGCCGGCCACCTGCAATGGGTGCTGGGCCTGGAGGCCTTGCGGCCAGTCGGGTCGCAGCGCCAGTGCGGCGGCGCCGCCAAGATCCAGCAGCAGGCGCGCCGGGACGCCGTCGATGCGGGCCTCCAGCACCGGCAACTGCCGCTCGATCTGGAACGGCAGCCGGCGCTCGGCCTGTGCCTGGCAAGCGGCGGCCAGCGCCAGCATCAGCAGAAGTGTTCTGAGCATGTCAGGGCGATGCTAGTCGGCCGCTTCCGGCGCTGCCGAAAGTCGCCGCGCTGCGCAGCGACCTGCGATGGACCGGGCTCCCGTGAGATTTGTCGCAGCCCGGCCAAGCCGCTCCCCGGCTTGAGGGATGCTCAGAAGCCGGCCCGGCGCGCAGCATCCGGTCATGCGCAATTTGTTCTCCGCCCTCACCCCGCAGCGTTCGCCGCTGGCCGCCCTGCCCCGCCGCGGCGGCAGCGACGCGAGCCAGCAACTGCGCGCCAGCCTCGAGGGTCTGGAGGTGCGCGACTCAACCTGGGACGAGTGGCTGGCCTGCCAGCATGCGCAGGCGCAAACCCCGCCGGCGCCACGCGCCGCCGCCAAGGCTCAGTGAAGTAGCAGTTCGACGTCCTGCGCCGGGTCGCCCAGCGCGGCGATGCGCTGGCTCAGGTCCTGCAGATCCAGGTGCAGATGCTCGACGAGCTCGGGCACCGCGGTCTGCACCGCGGCCATCGGTTCGTCATGGTGCTCGTGGGCGTCGGCCAGCACCTCGGCCAAGTGCAGCACCGCGGCCATCAGGCTGAAGGGGCGCACCGCCAAGGGTTCGTTGGCATCGGTGAAGGCCTGCACCAGTTCTTCGGGGAAATGCCAGTGCGCGGCCAGGCTGGCGGTCACGTCGGCATGGGTGCAGCCGAAGCGGTGCTGCTCCAGCGAATAACGGCTGCCGGGCTCCTGCGCATGCGCCTCGACCTCGGCGACCTGCTCCGGCTCGCTCATCGCCATCAGCAACTGGCCGGTGCGCAGCATCATGCCGGCGATGAAAACCTCGTCGCTGTCCAGGCCGAGCAGCTTGCCGAGCAGGCGCGCGTAAGCGGCGGTGGTCGCCGCATGGCGCCAGACCGCCAGGCGGTCCAGGCCCGGGATGACCGGAAAGCTGTTGCTGATCGCCGCCGCCATGGTCAGATTGCGCAGCTGATCCAGGCCCAGCGCATGCGCGGCGTCCTGCACGGTAGCCACCCGGTGCGCCGGGCTGAAGCGCGCGCTATTGGCCAGGCGCAGCACCTTGGCCGTCAGGCCGGGATCCTTGCTGATCAGCTCGGCAATCTGCGGCAGGCCGATGCGGTCGTCGTCGAAGCTCTTGATCAGCCGGCTGGCGACTTCGGGCATGGCCGGCAGTCGCGAGGCATTCGCAAAGAAGCGTTCGGCGGCAGCCGGGATCGGATGCGGGGTCTTCGGGGTCATCGGCACTCCTGCAACGGGGGGTGCCGTAACGCTAACCGATCCGCACCCTAAGACGGGTCCCGATTGCGCAGCTGTTGGCGCAACTGTTCCACGCCGATGCGCGTCTCGCCGGCCGGCGCGCGGGGCGCCGGCTTGATCGCATGGCCGCAGACGAACTCCAGCGTCAGCTGCAGCCGGCCGTCGGCGCCGCGCAACGCCTCGACAGCCTGCAGCCAGCGCTGCCACCAGCGCGGCGTGCGCAACCCGGCAAAACGGCCACGGTGCAGATTGCCGCCGATCGCCGCGAGGTCGCGCCATAGCGCTTCGGGCTCGGCCCAGCTGAGCGTGATGCGCTCCTGGTCCATCACCGGCTCGGCAAAGCCGGTCTCGACGAGCAGATCGCCGAGGTCGTGCAGATCGACCCAGGCCGGCGCCAGCTCGCCGAAGCCTTGCGCCGCGTAGAGGCGGCGCAGCTCGACGAAGCTGTCGGGTCCGAAAGCGGAGAACATCAGGAAGCCGTCGACCGCCAGCAGCCCATGCCATTGCGCCAGCAGCGCGCGCGGGTCCGGCGCCGCGTGCAGCAACTGGCTGGCCCAGATCAGTTGCTGCTCGGCGCCGCCCAACTGCCCGGGTGCGACCCAGTCGCGGCGCTGCCAGAAGCGGCGGCGCGACTCCAGCAGGGGCAAGGCCGCATCCTCGACCGCGCGCAGCCGCGCGTCGGGATAGCGCGCGCGCAGCGCGTCGGCGCCGCCGCCATGCAGGCCCTGCCAGAGCAGGCCGTCGCGGACTTCGACCTTGATCCATTGCAGACGCTCGGCCATGCGTGCCGCCAGCAGTTCGTTCAGCCAGGGCGTCGTGCCGACGCTCAGCAGGCGGCGGGTCTGGCGGGCAATGGCCTGGGGATCCAGACCGGTGGCCAGGATCAGCTCGGTGTCGATCTCACTCATGCAGGCCTGCCGCCGGGCCGCCCCAAGGCAGGCCAGCCTCCTCGGGAGGTGGCGAGCATTCGGAGAAGCGCAGCCTGGGGGTCCATCACGGCGCGCAGTATCGTTCCCGCATGCGCTGGCCGAACCTGCTTCGCCCCACCGCCTGGCCGCTGCCGGGCGGTTGCTGGATCTGCCGCGACTGGGGACGGGAGCAGCTCTGCGCCGACTGCCTGGCGCGCTTCGCACCGCCCCGGCCGCGCTGCCCGGGCTGCGCGCTGCCGCTGCATGGCCCGCATTGCGCGACCTGCCTGCGCGAGGCGCTGCCGCTGGCCGGCGTGCATGCGGCGCTGGACTACGCCGCGCCCTGGGACGGGCTGCTGCAGGCGCTGAAGTTCCACCAGGCCCTGGGCCTGGTGCCGGCCTTCGCGGAGCTGCTGCAGCGCGATGCTCCGGCCCTGCCGCCCGACACCCTGTTGCTGCCCGTGCCGCTGCACCCCCGCCGCCTGGGCGAGCGCGGCTACAACCAGAGCCAATTGCTGGCCGAGGCGCTCGCCCGGCCGCTGGGCCTGCCGGTGGCGCGCGGGCTGCTGCTGCGCATCGCCGACACGCCGGCCCAGGCCGGCCTGAACCGGCGCGAGCGCCTGGCCAATCTGCGCCATGCGTTCGCCTTGGCAGGGCCGGCGCCCCAGCGGCCCTGCCTGCTGGTCGACGATGTGATGACCACCGGCGCAACCTTGGCGACACTGGCGGGCTTGCTATTGCGCAGCGGCGTGCCGCGCGTCGACGCCTGGGTCGTCGCGCGCACGCCCGCTCCTGACGACACCTGAATGTTCAACATCGTCCTTGTCCACCCGGAAATCCCGCCGAACACCGGCAATGTGATCCGCCTGGCCGCCAACACCGGCTGCCGCCTGCACCTCGTCGAGCCGCTGGGATTCAGCCTGGAAGACAAGCTGCTGCAGCGCGCCGGCCTCGATTACCACGAGTACGCCGAGCTGCGCGTGCATGCCAGCTGGGCCGCGCTGCTCGCCGCCGAGCAGCCCGACCCGGCACGCCTGTTCGCCTTCACCACACGAGGCCGCCAGGCCTTCCACGCGCCGGCCTGGGCCGCCGGCGACTGGCTGGTGTTCGGCAGCGAGTCCGCCGGCCTGCACCCCGAGGTGCGCGCGCAGATCGCCGAATCGCAGTGGCTGCGCCTGCCGATGCGGGCCGGCCAGCGCAGCCTGAACCTCAGCAATGCGGTCGCCGTCGCGGTGTTCGAAGCCTGGCGGCAGCAGGGCTATGCCGGAGCGCAGGCATGACGCCGCGCCTGCCCGCTGCGCCCTGGCTGCTGCTGCGCTGCACGCTGCAGCGCCCGGCCGCCGGGCCGTTGCCGTCGCAGCCGGGCCGCTGGCAGGCCCCGGCCATCGAGGCCGGCCATCTGCGCCGCTTCAATGCGCTGCTCGGCTTCGCCGCCGATGCGCTGCCGCTGAGCTACCACTACCTGGCGCTGCAGCGCGCGCAACTGGCCTGGATGCTGCAGCCCGGCTTTCCGCACCGGCTGCTGGGCATGGTGCACATGGCGCAGAGCCTGGAGCGCTTGACGCCCTGGGACCGCCGCGCCGGCTACGAGCTGGAGCTGCAGGGCCAGGCCGAGGGCAAGCGCAATCTGCTGCTGCGCGCCGAGTTGCGCCAGCACGGCCGGGCCGTGCTCGCCGCTAGCAGCCTGTACCGGCCGGCGCGCGATGGTGGGGCACGCCCGCTGCGCGAGCGCGCCGCGGAGAGCCCGCCGGCCGGTGCGCCGATCGCCCGCTGGGCGCTGCCGGCCGGAACCGGCCGGCGCTATGCCTGGGTCTCCGGCGACGCCAACCCCATCCATCTGGGCCGCTGGGGTGCCCGCTTGTTCGGCATGAAGCGGCCGATCATCCATGGCGCGCACACGCTGGCGCGCTGCGAAGCCGAACTCGGCGGCGACGCACAGCGCATCGCGATGCGCTTCCTGCGCCCGCTCGGCCTGCCCGGCGAGGCCCGCCTGCACCGCGAGGACGCGGCCTACGCGGTCTGGGGTGCCGCCGGGCGCTGCGCCGAGCTGGAGCTCAGCTGAGCTCGGCCCGCGGGTCGCGCGCCATCAGGCGCTGCAGCAATTCGACCGGGCCGGCCTGGCCTTCGAGCAGCGCGACCACGCCCTCGGTGATCGGCAGCTCCAGGCCCAACTGCCGGCCGCGCTCCAGCACCGTGCGCGCCGAGTACACGCCCTCGGCAACATGGCCGAGCCGGGCCAGCGCCTGCGGCAGGCTCAGGCCCTCCGCCAGCAGCAGGCCGACCTTGCGGTTGCGGCTCAGCTCGCCGGTCGCGGTGAGCACCAGATCGCCGAGGCCGGACAGGCCGAGAAAGGTCTCGGCGCGGGCGCCCAGCGCCAGGCCCAGGCGGGTCATCTCGGCCAGGCCGCGGGTGAGCAGCGCGGCGCGCGCGTTCAGGCCGGGCGCGTCCGCATAGCGGCCGGCGAGCTCGGCGCGCTCGCGCAGACCATCGGCCACGCCGGTGGCGATGGCCATCACGTTCTTCACCGCGCCGCCGACCTCGACGCCGACCGGGTCGGTCGAGGTGTAGACCCGCAGGCGCTCGCCATGGAAGGCCTGCACCGCCAACTGCGCGAGCTCCGCGTCCTCGCTGGCCGCGACCAGGGCCGTGGCCTGGCCGCGCGCGACCTCCTGCGCGAAGCTCGGCCCGCTGAGGATGCCGACCTGGGTGCGCCCGAGCTCGCGGGCGATCTCGTGGCCAAGCCGGCCGCTGCCGGCCTCGAAGCCCTTGCACAGCCAGAGCAGCGGGATGTCGCGCGGCAGGCGGCCCAGCATCTCGCGCAGGCCGGCCATGGGCGTGGCGACGATGAGCAGGCCAGCGCCTGCCGCCACCTCGTCCAGCGCGTTGCCCACGCGCAGCGCGGGCGGCAGCCCGACCTCGGGCAGGTAGCGCTGGTTGCAACGGCTCTCGTGCAGGGCCTGGGCCTGGGCCGGGTCGCGCGCCCACAGATGGACGGGGTGCCGGCCGGCGGCCTGGATGGCCAGCGCCGTGCCCCAGGCACCGGCACCGAGTACGGAGATCTTCATGCGCAATGAAAAAAGCGCGCCGGAGGCGGCGCGCTTTCGATTGTGGCCGTTGGCCGCCGACTTACTGGGCGGTGGCGCTCAGCTGCTCGGCACGGGCCTGCTGCTGGGCCTCGAACATGGCCTGGAAGTTGACCTCGGTCAGCAGCACCGGCGGGAAGCCGGCGCGGGTGCACATGTCGGAGACGATGGCGCGCAGGTAGGGATAGATCATCTGCGGGCAGACGATGCCCAGGATGCCTTCGAGCTGCTCCTGGGGCAGGTTGCGCATCTCGAAGATGCCGGCCTGCTTGGCCTCGATCAGGAACAGGGTCTTGTCGTTGACCTTGGCGGTGACGGTGGCGGTCACGGTGACTTCGTAGATGCCCTCCTGGATCGGCTGCGCGGCCAGGCCCAGGTTGATGTCGACGTTCGGTGCGCCTTGCTCGAGCAGGGACTGCGGGGCGTTCGGCTGCTCCAGCGACAGGTCCTTCAGGTACATGCGCTGGATGTTGAACACGGGAGTGGCTTCGGCGTCGGCCATGATGGAGCTTTCGTGATGAGTGGGCAAAACAGCCGGCGATTATCGCGGGCTGAAACTTAAGGGCTTACCCCTGCAGCAGGGGGATCAGGCCACCGCGCTGGTCAAGCAGCACCAGGTCGTCGCAGCCGCCGACATGGGTGTCGCCGACATAGATCTGCGGCACGGTGCGGCGGCCGGTGCGCTGCACCATGGCGTCGCGCTGCACCGGGTCGAGATCGATGCGGATCTCGTCGATCGCGTCGACGCCGCGCGCCTTCAGCAACTGCTTGGCGCGAACGCAGTAGGGGCACACCAGCGTGGTGTACATGGTGACCTTGGCCATCGCACTCAAGCCTTCTCGGTCGGCAGATTCGCCTCGCGCCAGGCCGCCAGGCCGCCTTGCAGCACGAAGGTCTTGTCGTAGCCCAGCTTCTTCAGCGCCGCGGCGGCGCGGCCGGCGCGCGCGCCGGTCGGGCAGACCACGACCAGGGGCAGTGCCTTGTTGGCGGGCAGGCCCTTGGCGTCCGCGGCGATCTGGCCGAAAGGCAGGTTCCTGCTGCCGCTGACATGGCCCTTGGCGAATTCCTCGGCCTCGGACACGTCGATCATCACCGCCTTCTCGCGGTTCATCAGCCGCACCGCCTCGGCGGCACCGACGCCGGCGGTCTTGCCGGACAGCGTGGGCCAGAGCAAGAGCAGGCCGGAGCCCACCGCCATCGCCACCAGGAACCAGTTCTGAACAAAGAAATCCACGACACATCCAATCAGAGCCAACCGGCGATTTTAGGCAGGCCGCAAGGGCCCGCCGGTCCGGGGGTCAGCCCAACTTGAAGGTCGCCACCTCGGATTGCAAGGCCATGGCCTGCTGTTCCAGGCTGTTGGCCGCCGCCGCAGCCTGTTCGACCAGCGCGGCGTTCTGCTGCGTCATCTGGTCGAGCTCGGCAACGGACTGGTTGATCTGACCGATGCCACGGCTCTGTTCGCTGGTTGCCGAGGTGATCTCGGCAATGATGTCGCCGACGCGCTGCACGCTGGCGACGATCTCGCCCATGGTCGCGCCGGCATCGCGGACCAGCTGGGTGCCGTGCTCGACCTTCTCGACGCTGGCGCCGATCAGGCTCTTGATCTCCTTGGCCGCCTCGGCGCTGCGCCCGGCCAGCGCGCGCACCTCGCCGGCCACCACCGCGAAGCCGCGGCCCTGTTCGCCGGCGCGGGCGGCTTCCACCGCCGCGTTCAGCGCCAGGATATTGGTCTGGAACGCAATGCCGTCGATGGTGCCGATGATGTCGTTGATCTTGCGCGAGCGGGCATTGATCTCGTCCATGGTCTCGACGACCTGGGCCACCACCGCCCCACCGCGCGCCGCCACCTCGGCCGAGGAACCAGCCAGCTGATTGGCCTGCTGCGCCGCCTCGGCGCTGTGCTGCACCGCCTCGGTGAGCTGGCGCATGCTGGATGCGGTCTGCTCCAGCGAGCCGGCCTGCTTCTCGGTGCGCATCGACAAGTCCTGGTTGCCGGAGGCAATCTCGCGCGACGCGACGGTGATCGAGTCGGTGCCGCTGCGCACATTGCCGACGATGCCGACCAGGCCCTGGGCCATGTCGCGCACCGCGGCCAGCAGGGACTGCTCGGCACCGGACTGCACCTCGACCTGCTGCGACAGATCGCCCTCGGCCATCCGGCGCATCACGCCGCTGGCGTACTCGGGCTCGCCACCGAGCTGGCGCCAGATGCTGCCGATCACCAGGTAGGAAGCCAGCCCGAGCACCGCGACGACGATCAGACCGCTGGCGACGGTGATCCACAGCCCGGTGGCCACGCCGGATTCGGCGGCGGCCAGCGCGCCATCGAAGCCCTGCTTGGCGGTCTGGCGCGCGGCCTGCATGCGCTCCTCCAGGGTCTTCAGCGCCGCCTGCATCTTCGGAATCGCCGCGGTCTGGTCACCCTGGCGAAGGCCGAGAAACAGCTCGGCCGTCTCGATCGCCGCGGCGTTGTAGGCATCGAAGGCGGTGCCGAGTTGGCCGGCATCGCTCGACTTGCCTGGGATGGCCTGGATCGCGGCGAGCAGCTTGCGTGCCGCTGCGGCACGTTCGCCGGCCTCCTCCAGGCGTTTCTGCTCGCCCTCGGCGACCGCGCTCTGGATCACCGCGCCATAGGCCTCGACCTGGGCGCTGAGCTGGGTCATGGCGTCGAGGAAGGGGTAGTCGACTTGGCCCACCGACTTCAGCTGCGCCGAGGTGCGCGCCGAGTAGGCGAGCACGACGGCAACGCCGATCGCGAAGATCAGCGCCGCAGCGGCCGGGAGCAGCCAGATCTTGGTCTTCACCTGCATGGATGTCTCCGTCTCCAGAGCTCAGTCGACGCTGAGCACCACCTTGACCGAGGCGTCGACCGCCGACTTCTCGATGTAGCCGATGGCATCCGGATTGCCGGCGACGAATTTCTTCACCTCGGCGGCCGAGGCCAGCTCCTTGGGCGGCGTGCCCTTGCCGGAAAACACCAGGCGGCTCCACGCGGCCTTGACCTGCGCCGCCTGGCGGCCGGTGACCTTGCTGTAGAAGGCGTCGCGGGTCGCCGAGCCTTCGCTGAGATCCACCGGCGCTGCGGTGCCGCCCCCGGGCAACGCGTTGCTCTTGCCCAGGTAGATGTTGGCGACCTGGTCGGCCGTCAGCGCCGCGCTGCCGTTCTTCGGATTGACGATCACCACCACCTGGGCCTGGGCCAGCGGAGCCAGCAGCGCGAAGGCGAGGGCCGCAAGAATGCGATTGAACATGCGATGCATGGTGGTCCTCCTCAGAACACGAAGTCCATGGCGACGCTGAGCACGTTCACGCGCTCATTGCCCCAACCCGGCTTGCGCTCCAGGAACAAACCGGTGCCGGAGGGCGAGATGCGCTCCCATTGCGCCTTCAGCGCGATGTTGCGGTAGGCATCCCAGCGCAGGCCGAGCGCCGCCGTCTTCTGGTCGGTGCGCTGCGATTCGATCGCGCCGTTGACCAGTGCCTGCAGGTCCGGCGTGACACCCGGGATCGCGACGCCGGGCGGGATGTTGTTGCTCACATTGCTGCTGTCGCGCTTGAGCTGCGACACCGTGCCATAGGGCGTGAAGCTGCCGATGCGGTGACCCAGGGTGACGAACCAGCCTGTGGTGCTGGGGATGATGCTGTCGGTCTTGCGCCGGGTGTACTCGGCGCTGGCGATCCAGTCGCCCTCGTCGTAGGCAAGGCCCAGGCCGGAAAAGCTCGCGCTCTTCTTGGTCGCATCCAGCTCGTTGCCGACGCTGGCGAACGGCGTCTGGCGCAGCAGGCCCGCCAGGCTGCTGATCGAGGCGCTCTTCACGGTCAGGTCGCCTCGCACATGGCCGACCCGCAAGGTCAGGCCGTTGCCCAGGTCCAGCGTGGCGTTCAGGCCGGCCAGCTTGGCGATCTCGACGTCCACGCCGCCGCTGGTGTCCTTCGATCGGCCGCCCAGCAGTTGCAGCGTGAGCACCGAATCGCCGAGATTGGCCTGATAGCTGAGGTCGCCGCCGTCGAAGTGGCTGATCGGCACCTGACCATAGACATCCTGCGGCGGACGCAGCCAGGTGTTCGCATAGCCGACATCGCGGAAGTCGGAGACGGCGAACAGCGGTACCCCCATACGGCCGGCGCGCAGCGCCAGCGCGGGACTGATCTGCGCCTTCATGAAGGCCCATTCGGCCCGCGGCTTGAAGTTGCCGTCGCCGTTCTGCTTGCTCAGCAGCTGCAGGGTGCCGGAAAAGACCGGGCTGAACTTGGCGCCGAACTGCACGGCGATCTTCGAATCCACCTCGCCGCTGGCGCGCTTGCGACCGCCATGGGTCTGACCGGAAATCACGTACTCCGCGTCGTCGGTGTCGGTGGCCACCAAGCCGAGGGTGCCGAAGCCCGACACGCTGAAGATCGAGTCGGCGTCGGCGGCGTGCGCTCCCGCCGCGAGCAGCGCGGCCGCGACACCTGCCGCGACCTGGGAAGCAAGATGCTGAATCCGAATCTGGGGCATGAGCGACTCCTGATGAACAAGGTCAAACTGATCTGAGGAAGAACGACGAAGCGTCACTTCTTCGCTGGGAGTGTGCACCTCGTTTTCGACGGCCCCGCGGGCACAATCCGCAGGCCGATCCCGGCTGTTGCTACCTGCCCACGCCCGCATTCCTCCCCATGTACAAGCTCGTCCTCCTGCGCCACGGCGAATCCACCTGGAACTTGGAAAACCGCTTCACTGGCTGGACCGATGTGCCGTTGACCGCCACCGGCGTGGCCCAGGCCCAGGCCGCCGGCAAGCTCTTGAAAGCCGAAGGCTACGACTTCGACATCGCCTACACCTCGGTGCTGAGCCGCGCGATCTGGACCCTCTGGCACTGCCTGGATGGCCTGCAGCGCACCTGGCTGCCGGTCCGCCACCACTGGCGCCTGAACGAGCGCCATTACGGCGCGCTGCAGGGTCTGAACAAGGCCGACATGGCCAAGCAATACGGCGACGAACAGGTGCTGATCTGGCGCCGCAGCTACGACACCCCCCCGCCCCCGCTGGCGGCCGACGACGAGCGCAGCGAGCGCGGCGACCGCCGCTACGAAGGCCTGCCCGAAGGCTCGGTGCCGCTGACCGAGTGCCTGAAGGACACGGTGGCCCGTGTGCTGCCGCATTGGGACGGCGAGATCGCCCCGGCCATCAAGGCTGGCCAGCGGGTGCTGATCGCCGCGCATGGCAACTCGATCCGCGCGCTGGTCAAGATGCTCGACGGCATCGCCGACGACGCCATCGTCGGCGTCAACATCCCGAACGGCGTGCCGCTGGTCTACGAACTGGACGCGGACCTGAAGCCGATCAAGAGCTATTACCTGGGTGACGCCGACGCGATCGCCGCAGCCGCAGCGGCGGTCGCGAACCAGGGCAAGAAGGCCTGAGGCCATGCCCCCGGGGCCGGCTCGCCGGTCCCGGGGGCGCACCAAGCGTGCCGGCAAGCCGGACACGGAGCGCCAAGGCCCGACAGGGTCTTTACATTACTTTATGATGCGAATCATTCCTATTCGCACCATTAAGAGTATGACCCGTCCTCCCCATGCCCTGGCCACCCTCGGCGCGCTGCTCGCATCGGCAGGCGCCATCGCCCAGACCCCCGCCGCCGCGACCGATACCGCCACCCTGCCCACGGTCGAGGTCAGCGGCTTTCGCGGCCAGCAACTGGATGGCGTGAAGTACCAGCGCGAGCTCAAGGACACGCCGCGCCTGGTCACCGTGCTGCCGCAGACCCTGCTGCAGGAGCAGGGCGTGAACAAGCTCAGCGACGCGCTGCGCAACCTGCCCGGCATCAGCCTGCAAGCCGGCGAAGGCAACCCGCCGGGCGGCGACCAGCTGAAGATCCGCGGCTTCAACGCCCGCGACGACATCAATGTCAACGGCGCGCGCGACATCGGCAACTACTTCCGCGATCCCTTCTACGTCGACCAGCTGGAGGTCGTGAAAGGCCCGAACTCGGCCTTCAACGGCCGCGGTTCGGCCGGCGGCACGATCAATTTCGTGACCAAGGCGCCCAGCCTGCAGGAGCGTGGCCGCGCCGAGTTCAGCGTGGGCGATGCGGCGCACCGCCGCGTCACCGTCGACGTCAATCGCCCGCTGGACGACAACAGCGCCGCCCGCCTGAACCTGATGGGCCATGACAGCGAGGTCGCCGGCCGCGACCTGGTGCATGAGCGCCGCGTCGGCGCCCACCTCGCCTATGCCTGGGGCTTCAAAGGCGACACCCGCATCGACGCCGACCTGTTGCTGCTGCGCCAGAGCGACCGCCCCGACGCCGGCCTGCCGCTGGACCGCGATCCGCGCGGCACGCACAGCCGCGGCAGCGGCAGCGTGCCGCCGGTCGATTTCGACAACTACTACGGCCATGTCGACGACTTCAAGAAGCTGGAGGCACAACTGGCCGGCCTGCGCATCCGCCACCGCCTGGGTGCCGATGTCGAGCTGAGCAACCAGACCCGCATCGGCCGCGTGCACAACGACTCGATCACCGCGTCGCCGCGCATCCGCGACATCCCGGCCGCATCGGCCGGCTTCGAGGGCGCGCGCGTGCGCGGCGACACCAAGCCGCGCGACCAGACCGACACCAGCTTCGTCAACCAGACCGCGCTGGCCTTCAGCGCCGACACCGGCAGCCTGCGCCACGACCTGGTGACCGGCATCGAGATCGGTCGCTTCGAGTACGCCAACGACCGCCGCCCAGACGTCAGCGGCCCGCTGACCGATCTGTTCGACCCGCAGCCCCGCCAGCGTCCGGTCGTCCCCTATGACGGCACGCGCTACAGCTTCGAGACCAAGGAGCTCGGCGCCTACCTGCTGGACACCGTCAAGCTGGCGCCACGCTGGGAGCTCAACCTCGGCCTGCGCTGGGACCGCGTCGAGGCCAAGGCCTGGGAAGCCGGCCGCGAGAACCTGCCGACGCCGGGCGACAACCGTTCCCTGAGCCGCCGCGACTCGGCCTGGAGCCACAGCATCGGCCTGGTGCACCAGCTAACGCCGCGCGCCTCGCTGTACGCGGCCACCGGCTCGGCCTTCGAGATCTCCGGCAATTTCGACCGCAACCAGGTGCAGCTGGCCGGCGGCGCCACCGCCCGCGTGGCCGATGCGGCGACCTTCAACATCGCGCCGGAAAAGACCCGTGCCTTCGAGCTGGGCGCCAAATGGCGGGTCGGCACCGACCTGGACCTGAACGCCGCGCTGTTCCGCACCGACAAGAAGAACGCGCGCTTCCCCGGCCAGGCCGGCGGCGACAACTCCATCCTCGACGCCAAACTGCGCGTGCAGGGTTTCGAGTTCCTCACCGCCGGGCGCCTGAGCCCGGGCTGGCGCATCTACAGCGGCTACGTCTTCCTCGACTCCGAGGTGCAGGCCGCGCCGAGCCGTCCGTTCGCGGTCGGCCAGCCGCTGGGCGGCTCGCCGCGCCACAGCGCCAATCTGTTCACGCTCTACGACCTGACGCCCCAGATCAGCGTCGGCGGCGGCGTGCAGCGGGTCAGCGGACACTACAGCGCGGTGCAGGCCACGGCCACGGGCACCGTGAAGATCCACATCCCCGGCTACACGGTGTTCGACCTGTACGGCAACTACAAGCTCAGCGCGCAGACGCAGATCCGCGTCAACGTGTACAACCTCGCCGACAAGGACTACCTGCTGCAGGTGGCCGAGGGCGGCGGCCAGGGCATTCCGGGCCGCGGTCGCCAGCTCGTCGCCACCTTGCGGCACGACTTCTGAGCATGCTGCTGCTGATCCCCGATGTCTTGACGCCCGACGAGCTGCGCGCCATACGCGAACAACTCGGCCGCCTGAACTGGGCGGCTGGGCAGAGTGCCGGGGAGCAGGCCCTGCTGGCCAAACACAATCTGCAGGTGCCGGAAGGCAGCGAAGGCCTGCGCGAGTTGCGCCAGCTCGTGATGCGGGCGCTGAACCGCAGCCCCGAGCTGCTGTCGGCGGCGCTGCCCAACAAGGTGCTGCCGCCGAACTTCAACCGCTACACGCCCGAGCACCCGAGCTACGGCTGGCATGTCGACAGCACGCTGCGCTACCTGCCCGACGGCAGCCCGCTGCGCACCGATCTGTCGGCCACGCTGTTCCTCAGCGAACCCGGCGAGTACGAAGGCGGCGAGCTGCACATCGAGGACCTCTACGGCGAGCGGCGCATCAAGGCCGCCGCCGGCAGCCTGCTGCTCTATCCCTCGGGGTCGGTGCACGAGGTCACGCCGGTGACGGCCGGCGAGCGTCTGGCCTGCTACCTGTTCATGCAGTCGGTGGTCAAGGACGCCGACTGCCGCCGCCAGCTCTACGAGATGGACCTCAGCCTGCGCCGGCTGCGCGCGCGGCTCGGCAATGCCGACCCGGAACTGGTGCGCCTGACCGGCAGCTACAACAACCTGCTGCGGCGCTGGTCCGACTGCTGATCAGGCATCCAGGCCGGCCTGGATCGCCTCGCGCGCCATCTCGGCCAGCGCGCGGCGGTCCATGGCCTGGCTGTCGATCGCCGGCAGCAACAGCAGCCGGGCCGACAGCTGGCGGGCGCGCACGATGCGCCAGACCGAGGCCAGCAGGTGGATGTCGCCGACATAGGCGGCCTCGGGCGCGAAGCGGGCCGCCGGCGTGAAGTAGCGCAGCGCCAGCGGCTGCAGCGGCGCGTCCACGCTGACGGCGGCCTGCAGCAGATTCGCATGGAAGGGCAGCAGCTGCGCACCGGTGCCGGTCGTGCCCTCGGGGAACACCGCCACCGTGTCGCCGGACTTCAGCGCCGCGGCGCAGTGGTGAATCACGCGCAGCGCGTCGCGCTTCTTCTCGCGCTCGATGAACAGGGTGCCGGCCGCAGCGACCATCCAGCCCAGCAGCGGCCAGTGCCTCACATCGGCCTTGGACACGAAGCGCGCCTGCGGCAGCGCCGCGTGCACGCAGAGGATGTCCAGCCAACTCACGTGGTTGAGCAGCACCAAGCAGGCCGGCGGCACCGCCGCCTGCTGACGCACCTGGAGCTCGATGCCCATCGCCGCCAGCATGCCGCGGCTCCAGCGCTGGATGTGCGCATGCCGGCGCGCCGCATCGGCACCGGGAAAGCGGACGGCCAGCGTGAACAAGCCCGCGACGACCTGCACGACGACGCGCAGCAGGCGCCAGACGCCCAGCAGCGTCCTCACCCGTGCACGCGGCGGCCGCCGATCCAGGTGCCCAGCACCTGGCCGGGCAACTCCATGCCGCTGCTGGCAAACGCAAACGGCGTGCGCTTGCCGCGGCTGAGCAGGCGCTCCGGCGTGACCGCCCAGCGCGCTTGCGGGTCGAAGAGCACGAGATCGGCCGGCGCCCCCTCGGCCAGGCGAGCCTCGCGGCCGGCCACCTGCGCGGCGCGCTGCGTGACCGGGGCCAGGGTCTGCGGCAGCTCCAGTCCGCTCTGCTGGCCCCAGTGCAGCGCCAGGCCGAGCAGCAGCTCGACGCTGCTGGCTCCCGGTTCGGCCTCCGCGAAAGGCAGGACCTTGGCGTCGTCGCTGACCGGCGCGTGGTCGCTGACCAGCGCGTCGACCGTGCCGTCAGCCAGCGCCGCGCGGAGCGCATCGCGGTCGCGGGACTGACGCAGCGGCGGCTCCACGCGGGCCGTGCTGTCGAAGAAGCCGATGTCGACATCGGTCAGGTGTAGCGAATGCACCGAGACGTCGGCGGTCACCGGCAGGCCTTCGGCCTTGGCGGCGCGCAGCAGGGCCACGCCGGCGGCCGAGGAGATGCGCTGCAGGTGCACGCGCGCACCGGTGGCGCGCATCAGCTCGAAGATCGTGTGCAGCGCGATGGTCTCGGCCACCACCGGCACGCCGGCAAGCCCGAGGCGCGTCGCCAGCGGACCGCTGCCGGCCACGCCACCGCCGAGAAAGCTGTCGTTCGGCCGCAGCCAGACCGCATGCCCGAAGCTGGACGCGTACTGCAGCGCCCGCCACAGCACGTTGGTATTGCGGATCGGTTTCTCGGCCTGGCCCAGGGCCAGGCAGCCTGCAGCCACCAGCGCGCCCATCTCGGCCAACGCCTCGCCGCCCAGGCCGCGGGTCAGCGCGCCCAGCGGCAGCACATTGGCCAGGCCGGCGCGCTCGCAGCGCCAGTGCAGCATGTCCACGAGGCCAGGTTCGTCCAGCACCGGATCGGTATCGGGCGGGCAGACCAGGGTGCTCACACCGCCAGCGGCGGCGGCGCGCAGCTCGGTTTCGATATTGCCTTCCAATGCGGCACCGCTGCAGCGCAGGCGCGCATGCAGGTCGACCAGGCCCGGCGCGAGTACCGCGCCCTGGGCATCGATGCGCGCGTCGGCCGCGAAGCCGCTCGGATCAAGACCGGCGATGCGACCCTCGGCAATGGCCAGCGAACCCTTGCGATCCAGACCCGAGGCCGGGTCGATCAGGCGGGCGTTCTCAATCAAGGTCTTCATCGCTTAGGCCTCATTCCCAGCCAGGATGGCCATCACCGCCATGCGCACCGCGATGCCGAAACTGACCTGCGGCAGGATCACCGAATGCGGACCGTCGGCGACCTTGGAGTCGATTTCCACGCCGCGGTTGATCGGCCCCGGGTGCATGACGATGGCGTCCGGCTTGGCCAGGGCGAGACGCTCCTCGGTCAGGCCGTAGTGCTGGAAATACTCGGAGCTGGAGGGCAGCAGCGCGCCACTCATGCGCTCGTTCTGCAGGCGCAGCATGATGATGACGTCGGCGTCCTTGATGCCCTCGTCCATGTCGTGGCAGACCCGGCAGCCCATCTCGCGCAGATCGCCGGGCACCAGGGTCTTGGGGCCGACGGCGCGGATGTCGGGCACGCCCAGGGTGCTCAGCGCATGGAGGTCGGAGCGCGCCACGCGGCTGTGCACGATGTCGCCGACGATGGCCACGCTGAGCTTCGTGAAGTCCTGCTTGTAGTGGCGGATCGTGTACATGTCGAGCAGGCCCTGCGTCGGGTGCGAATGCCGCCCGTCGCCCGCGTTGACCACATGCACATGCGGCGCGCAATGCTGCGCGATCAGGTAGGGCGCGCCGCTCTCCGAATGGCGCACGACGAACATGTCGGCGTGCATCGCGCTCAGGTTGGCCACCGTGTCCAGCAGGGTCTCGCCCTTGGCCGTCGACGAGCGGGCGATGTCCAGGTTCAGCACGTCGGCGCTGAGCCGCTTGGCGGCGATCTCGAAGGTCGTTCGCGTGCGCGTGCTGTTTTCGAAGAAGAGGTTGAAGACCGACTTGCCGCGCAGCAGCGGCACCTTCTTCACGTCGCGGTCGGAGACCGAGACGAAGGTCGAGGCGGTGTCCAGGATGTGCGCGAGCACGCTCCTGGGCAGGCCCTCGATGGACAGCAGATGGATCAGCTCGCCGTTCTTGTTGAGCTGGGGATGGCGTTTGCTCAGCATGCTTTGTCCTCGACCTCCAGCTTGAAGCCGCCATCCCGCTGGCGCAGGTGCAGGCGCTGGTCCTTGGGCAGGCTGATGCGGGCGGCGGCAATCTCGGCGGCCACCGGCAGCTCGCGCCCGTTGCGGTCGACCAGCACGGCCAGGGCCACGCGCGAGGGCCGGCCGAAGTCGAAGAGTTCGTTGAGCACGGCGCGCGTGGTCCGGCCGGTGTGCAGCACGTCGTCGATGAGCAGCACCGGCGCGCCGTCGATGCTCTGCGTGAGCCGGGTCGCATCCGCGGTGGCGGCCAGCCCGCGCGCGCCGTAGTCGTCGCGGTGCAGCCGGCTGCTGATCAGGCCGGGCTCGCCATCGCGGCCGAGGTCGCGCTGCAGTTCGCGGGCCAGCCAGGCGCCGCCGCTCCAGATGCCGACCAGCTGCGCGCCCACCCATTCGGGCCGGGTGAGCAAGGCGCGCACCTGCGCGAGCAGCTCGGCGTACAGGGTTTCGTAGTCCAGTGCCAATGCACTCATGTCGTGGATTCCCGGAAAAACTGTTCAAGGATGAGGGCTGCGGCGGCCGCATCGACATCCTTCGCGCCGGCCGCCGCGGCCTCGACGCTGGTGTAGCGCTCGTCGACCTCGAAGACCGGCTTGTGGAAGCGGCCGCGCAGCGAGGCCGCGAACTTGCGCGCCGCCACCGTCATCGCGTGCTCGGCGCCGTCCGGGTGGCGCGGTACACCGACCACCAGCGCGTCGGGCTGCCACTCGGCGAGCAGCGCCTCGATCAGCGGAAAGATCGCCTTGCCCTGCGCCTGCAGGGTCTTCAGCGGCCTGGCCCGGCCGCTCAGCCGCGAGCCGCTGGCCACGCCGACACGCCGCAGGCCGAAGTCGAAGGCCAGCGGCGACTGCACCTCCGCGCCGGTCAAGCGTGCCCCGCCTCGGCGCTGAGCATGCGCGGGTCGATGCCCAGCAGCGCCAGCGCACGCTCGTAGCGCTGTTCGATCGGGGTGTCGAAGATCAGTTCGGGCTGGGCGTCGACGGTGAGCCAGCCGTTGCGGCCGATCTCCTCCTCCAACTGGCCGGCCGCCCAGCCGCTGTAGCCCAGGGTGACGAGCAGCTTGCGCGGTCCCGCGCCATGGCTGAGCGCCTCCAGCACGTCGCGGCTGGTGGTCATCTCCAGGCCGCCGGGGATGGCCAGCGTGGCGTTGTAGTGGCCGCCCTCTTCGTCCAGGCGCTCATGCAGCACGAAGCCGCGCTCGGTCTGCACCGGCCCGCCGAAGAACACCGGCGCGCCCTGCAGGTCGTCGCGCTTGAGCTCCAGATCGACCTTCTCGAAGAGGCCGTTGAGGTCCAGCTCGATCGGCTTGTTGATGACCAGGCCCAGCGCGCCCTTGTCGTTGTGCTCGCAGAGGTAGACGACGGCGCCGGCGAAGGTGTCGTCGGCCATGCCGGGCATGGCGATCAGGAATTGATTCGTGAGATCCATCTGCGCCTTGGCCATGGCGCACATTCTAGGGAGCCGCTCAGTCGGGCCAATGCTCGGCGTGGACCCCGGCCACCGCCGGATGGCGCTGCAGCGCCTCCAGCCAGCCCAGGAAAGCGGGCCGCTGCTGGTGCAGCGCGGCGCGCGCGCCGCTCCATTTGGACACCACCACCGCCAAGAAATCCAGCGCGCCCGGCGCATCGCCGCAGAGAAACGGCCGGGCCGGGTCGTGGAACTGGTCGGCAAAGCGGATCCAGGCCTCGTGCAGTTGCGCGCGCGCCGCCTGGCGCACCGCCTCCAGCGCCGTCTTGTCCCGACTCTGCGTGGTCCAGCGCTCGGGAAAGTCGCTGATGCTGACCGCGCTGTAGCAGTTCGCGGCGATGTAGACCAGCCCCCGGATCGCCCGTGCCCGCGCCATCGGCTCACCGGGCAGCAGCCCGGGCGCCGTCAGCCCGAGGTGGATGAGGATGGCCGCGCTCTCGGTCAGCACGCTGCCGTCGGCCAGCACCAGGGTCGGAATCTGGCCCAACGGGTTGATCGCCTTGAGCGCCTCATAGCCAGGTCCCGGCTCCCAGCTTGCCGCGCGCTCCACGCGGTAGGCCAAGCCGGCCTGACGCAGCGCCATTTCGATCACCGCCGAGCCCGAGCCCGGCGCGCCGTAGAGGATGAGCGTGTTCATGGTTTCAGTCCCAGGCGAATCGACAAGGGATTGCGGCAAGCGCGGTCCAGCAACTCGCGCTGGCGCTGGGTCGGCATCGGCTGCGCCCAGTCCGCCTCCACGGCAGCCGCCAACGCCTGGTGCTCCGCATCCAGGCCTGCCAGCGCAAGCTGGCGCCGCTCTTCCCATTGGGACACCGCTCGCTCGATGTCGCCCAGATACGGCGTCAGTTCGGCCGGTGGATTGCGCAAACCCTTGATGATCAAGGCCGCCAGGCCAACGTAGCGCGCGGTCGCGGCGTCGTTGCGCAGCTTGTGCGGGTCGGCAAATGCGCCGAGACCGATCAGGGTGACCAGGCTGCCGTTGCGGGCTTCCATCTCGGCAAGCAGCGCGCCCTCTCGCTGACGTTCTGCGAGCAGATGGGGATCGGCCCGGCTGTGCATGACGTGCCAGCTGTCGGGCGCCGACTGCGCCCTCAGACCCGCTGCGCCGGGCTGGCGAGCACAAAGCGCTGCGTCAATCCAGTCATCCCGTTCGCGCAGCCACTGCGGGTTGCGTGCGCAGTCGGGGTGCCGCGGCTCCACTTGGCCACAGGCCGTCATCAGCGTCTCGGCAACATAGGCGTAGGCCTCCGCCTCGTTCGCGGCCAGCAATTTCTGGATGCGCGACTCCAGGCCAAAGCCCAGCCAGCGCTGCACATCGTCCATCACCGAGGACGGCGGCTCACTCAAGGCCCTCGCGGCGGACGGCTCGGCGCTTGGTTCGGCTGCCCGCGAAACCGGCTCCTTCGGTGGCTGCGCGAGCGCCTGCGGCCCGCCCTCGCTGGCGGCCTCGCTCTTGGGTTGCAGCAGCCAAAACCCACAGCCCAATAGCGCGAGCAAGGCAACAAGCGCCAGCGCGTGCTTTCGGCGAAAACGCGGCAAATGGAAACCAGCCATGCCACGCATTAGAGCAATGGCATCCCTCGGAATTAGCGCCCGTATCGCAGCAACTTGCCGCTGTCGCTCAGCATCCAGATCGAACCGTCGGCGGCGATGTCCACATCGCGGATGCGCTCGCCGCTGAACACCGTGCTGCGCGCTGTCACCGTGTTGCCGCTCAGTTCCAAACGCCAGAGCGCTTGGCCGGCCAGCGCGCCCATCAGGATCTGGCCGCGCCACTCGGGAAACATCGTGCCCTCGTAGAACACGAGATTGCTGGGCGCGATCGAGATCGGCGCCCAGAAGGTCAGCGGTTCGGCGTAGTTCGGCGCATGCACGCCACCGCCGATGCGGCAGGCCTCGCCGACCGGGTCGCCGTAATTGCAGCCGTAGCTGACCCGCGGCCAGCCGTAGTTCGCACCGGCGCGCGCGATGTTCAGCTCATCGCCACCCTGCGGGCCATGCTCGGTCAGCCAGAGCTCGCCGGTCTGCGGATGCAGCGCCGCGCCCTGCGGGTTGCGGTGGCCGATGCTCCAGATGCCGGGCAGCGCGCCGGCGCCCCAGCCAGGGTTGCCGCCGGGCAGACTGCCGTCGCGGTTCACGCGCACCACCTTGCCCAGATGCTGGCCGACATCCTGCGCCGGGTTGCCCAGTTGGCGCTCGCCCAGCGTGATGAACAAGGTCTTGTCGCGGGCGAAGACCAGGCGCGAGCCGTAATGGTTGCTGCCCGTGACCTTGGGCAACTGGCGGAAGATCACTTCCACGCCGCTCAGCGTCTGGCCCTCGAGCCGCGCCCGCGCCACCGCGGTACCCGCGCCGCCGCTGCCGTCTTCCGCATAGCTCCAGTAGACAAAGGGCTGACCCGCGGCGAAATCCGGGTCGACGGCGACATCGAGCAGCCCGCCCTGGCCGCTGCTGTTGACCACCGGCAGGCCCGTCAGCTCGCTGCGCGTGCCGGCGTCGGCACTCAGCAGCCAGAGCCGTCCGGCTTTCTCACTGAGCAGCCAGCGGCCGTCGGGCAGGCGGGCCAGCGCCCAGGGGTCGCGGAGGTCGTTGCGCAGCGTGCTCAGGCTGGCGGGTGTGTCGACCGGAGGCGCTGGTGTCGGCGGGGCCGAGGGGCCGGGGTCGGTCGGCGGCAAGGGCGGCGCCGGTGTCGGTGGTGCCGTGGGCGGCGGGGGGTCGGAGCTTGACGATCCGCCACCGCAGGCGGCCAGCAGGATCGCCATCAGCGCGGCCAGCAGGCCGCTCAGCAGGGTGCGAAGGACTTGCATGGCGCTAGCCTAAAACGACGACGCCGCCGCGGCTGTAAGAGCGTGTTTTCGTTTGAGTCATTGCGGTAAGCCCTAGGACAGCCCCCGGCCCCGCCAGGACTACCCTGCCCTCGTGCACGAACCGGGAGCCCCCATGGCAGACCTCACCCGTGAACTGAGCAGGATTCGCACCCTGGCCCTGCTGGGCCCGGCCGGCGCCGGCAAGACGACGCTGGCGGAGAGCCTGCTGCAGGCGGCCGGCGCGATCCCGCAGGCCGGCAGCATCGAGAAGGGCAACACGGTCAGCGACCACGACCCGCTGGAGCGCCGCATGCAGCACTCGCTGCAGAGCAGCCTGCTGCACTACGAGCACCAGGGCCTGCGCGTGCACCTGATCGACACCCCGGGCAGTCCGGACTTCAGCGGCCAGGCGCTGCCGGCGCTGGAGGCGGTGGAAACGGCGGTGATCCTGATCGACGCGCAGCGCGGCATCGAACGGGTCGCCGAGCAGATGATGGCGGCGGCGCTGGAGCGCGGCCGCGACCGCGTCATCGTCGTCAACAAGATCGATGCGCCGGAGCTCGACCTGCCCGGCCTGCTCGCGCAGATCCAGGCCAGCTTCGGCAAGGAGTGCCTGCCGCTGAACCTGCCGAGCTCGGGCGGTGTGCAGGACTGCTTCTTCGCCGCCAGCGGCCCCAGCGACTTCGGCTCGGTCGAGGCGGCGCACCGCGCGCTGGTCGAGCAGGTCGTCGAGGTCGACGCGGCCTTCGTCGACCGCTACCTGAACGAAGGCGATGTGCCGCCCGAGGAACTGCACGAGCCGCTGGAGCAGGCGCTGCGCGAGGGCCATCTGGTGCCGGTGCTGTTCACCGCGGCGAAAAGCGGCGTCGGGGTGCGCGAGCTGATGACCGTCATCGAGCGCCTGCTGCCCAATCCGCTGGAAGCCAACCCGCCGGCCTTCGAGCGCAGCCTGGGCGATGCCACCGAGCTGGTGCGCGTGGAACCGGATCCCGCGGCCCATGTGATCGCCCATGTATTCCAGGTGCGCGCCGACCCCTTCCTCGGCAAGCTCGGTCTGCTGCGCGTGCACCAGGGCACGCTGATGCGCAATATGCAGCTCTTCGTCGGCCATGCGCGCAAGCCGGTGCGCGTCGGCCATCTGTTTGCGCTGCAGGGCAAGGGCCAGCTGCCGCTGGACAAGGCCCTGCCCGGCGATCTGTGCGCCGTGGCCAAGCTTGACGAGCTGCACCCCGACGCGGTGCTGCACGACGCCGCCGAGGACGAGCATCTGCACCTGGCGCCGCTGCGGGTGCCGACGCCGGTGCACGGGCTGGCGGTCGCGCCGCAGCGCCATGGCGACGAGCAGCGGCTCTGGGACGTCATGCACCGCCTCGTCGAGGAGGACCCCTGCCTGAAGCTGGAGCACAGCGCGCAAACCCAGCAGACCCTGGTCTACGGCCTGGGCGAGCTGCATCTGCGCGTGCTGCTGGAGCGGCTCAAGGAGGTCTTCAAGTTCGAGGTCAAGACCCAGCCACCGCGCATCGCCTACCGCGAGAGCATCTCGCAGCCGGCCGAGGGCCACCACCGTCACAAGAAGCAGAGCGGCGGCGCCGGCCAGTTCGGCGAGGTCTATCTGCGCGTCGAACCCTTGGCGCGTGGCGAAGGCCTGCAGTTCGTCGATCAGGTCAAGGGCGGCGTGATCCCGGGGCAGTTCATGCCGGCGGTCGAGAAGGGCGTGCGCGAGGCCTGTGCACTCGGCGCGATCGCCGGCTTTCCGGTCGTCGACCTGAAGGTGATCGTGTACGACGGCAAGCACCACAGCGTGGACAGCAAGGAGATCGCCTTCGTGACCGCCGCCCGCAAGGCGCTGCAGGCGGCGGTGCGCGAGGCCAGGCCGGTGGTGCTGGAACCCATCGTGCAGCTCGAGGTGCTGACGCCCGAGGGCGCAGTCGGCGACATCAGCGGCGACCTCGCCAGCCACCGCGGCCAGGTCACCGGCACGCGCGCCGCGGTGTCCGGCCAACTCTTCCTGCAGGGCCTGGCGCCGCTGGCCGAGCTGGCGAACTTCCAGACCCGGCTCAATGCGCTGAGCAGCGGCCAGGCCCGCTACACCCTGGCCTTCAGCCACTACGAGGCGGTGCCGCCGAACACCCAGGTCCAGCTGGTCGCCGCCTACCGGGTGCAGGACGAGGACTGATCAGCCCAGCTGCACCTCGATGCGCCGCGGCTGCAGATGCGCCGCCTTCGGGATGCGCACGCGCAGCACGCCCTGGCTGAGTTCGGCACCGATCTGGCTGGCGTCCAGCTCCTTGCTCAGCGTGAAGCGGCGACGGTAGCGGCTCAGGCTGACCTCGGCATGCTGGGGCTGCAGGCCACCGGCCTGCGGCAGCGACAGCTCGCCCTCGATCAGCAGCTGGTCGCCGTCGACGCGCAGCTCCAGGCGTTCGCGCGGCACGCCCGGCATGTCGGCATACAAGGTGATGCCGCCGGCGTCTTCCAGCACGTCGACCGGCGGCAGCAGCACCGGCTCGTTGGGGTGGGCGGCCGGCGCGGGCTGGCCGTCGTTGACCGTCGTGATCTCGCTCATGGTGCGGTTCTCCTGATCGGGTTCAGTTCACTTCGATGCGGCGCGGCGGCGTGGCCGCCTTGCGCGCCACGCTGACGCGCAGCAGGCCGTCGCGGTAGCTCGCACTGACCGCATTCGGATCGATGTCCTCGGGCAGGCTGACGACGCGGCGGAAGCGGCCGGCAAAGCGCTCGACCTGGTGCAGCGTGGTCTTCTCGTCGCTCTGCGCCGGCAGGCTGCGGGCGCGCTCGCCGCTCAGGGACAGCACGCCGCGGTCGAGGTCGACCTTGATCGAATCGGGGGCCAGGCCCGGCGCGAACGCATAGACCTCGACGGCCTCGGGTGTGCTGCCGACGTTCAGGGCCGGATAGCCGCCGCGGCCCAGGCCGCGGATGCTCGGTGCCGCCTCGAAGGCGGCGCTCAGGTCGCGCTGCAGGCGATCCAGATCGCCGAACAGATCGCGCATGAACAAGGTGCGGTACATCGGGGTTCCTCCATTTCGGGCGGGGCCTGTCGCCCCGTGGATCCGAGATAGGGACGCCCCCGCGGCGCTTCAAGACCCCCGTGCGAACAGCAGCCAGGCGGCGCTGATCAGCAGGCTGCCGCAGGCCGCCGGCGCGGCCAGGCGCACATGGGCGCGCCAGTCGATCGCGATGCCCTGGCGCTCGGCCAGGTCGGCGACGATCAGGTTGGCGATCGAGCCGACCAGCAGCAGATTGCCGGCCAGGGTGCTGACCAGGGCGAGCAGCACGCCGGCGGTCTTGGGATCGGCGCCCAGATGCGGCAGCAGCAGCATCACCGCCGGCACGTTGGAGACCAGATTGGAGAGCAGCACCGCCACCGCGCTGAGCACCGCCGGCTGCTCCAGGTGCAGGCCCTGCACGCGCATCCAGGCCACCGCGTCGGCCGCCATGCCGGTCTGCTGGAACGCGTGGTTGACGACGAACAGTCCGATGAAGAGCAGCAGCAGCTGCCAGTCGACGAAACCCATCACGTCCGAGGAATGCAGGCGCCGGCTCATCAGGAGTGCCGCCGCGCCGATCAAGGCCGCGACCTCGTGCGGCAGATGCGTGAACAGGAACACGCCCATCAGCGTCGCCGCGACGAGCAGGCCTTTGGCGGTCTGCCAGCGGTCGAAGGCGGGTTCGCCGGCGACCGGGTTCCCGGCGGGGCGGGCCTGCAACTCGCGCGGCAGCGTGCGCGCCAGCCAGAGCCAGAGCAGCCCGAGGCTGAGCAGCACCGGCGGCAGCGCCTGGCGGGCGTAGTCGGCAAAGGGAATGCGCAGCACCGAGCCGATCAGCATGTTCTGCGGATTGCCGATCAGCGTGGCCGCCGAGCCGATGTTCGCCGCGCAGGCCAGGCCGATCAAGAACGGCAGCGGCGGCAGGCCGCGCTGCAGGCATAGGCGCGCGACCACCGGCGTCATGGCCAGGCAGATCACGTCGTTGGAGAACACCGCCGACAGCCCACCCGCGACCAGCACCAGCACCGCCAGCAAGGCGCGCGGCCCGATCTGCAGGCTGCCCACGCGCTGCGTCACCGCGGTGTAGAAGCCGCCCAGGCGCAGCTGCGCGGAGATCACCATGAAGGCGAACAGCAGCACCAGGGTCGGCAGGTCCACGGATTCGGCGGCGTCGCGCACCGACAGATCGGCAATCGGCAGCACGGCGATCGCGCCGAGCAGCGCGATGCCGGCGCGGTCCAGCTTCAAGCGGGGCAGCCCGCCCAGGAACATGCCGGCATAGACGACGGCAAAGACCACGGCAATGCCCCAGCGGGCGTCAGGATGCAGATCGGGCAGGTCCACGGTGGCCTTGGGGTCGGGGTGCTGAATCCTAGGCGGGCTTGATGTCGCTCAAGCCCCTGCAGCGTTGCCGCCGCGAGACTTTCCCGCATCGAAACAGGAGCTCCGGATGAATCGACTCAAGGACAAGGTGGCCCTGGTGACCGGCGGTGCGCTGGGCATCGGCCGGGCCTGCGTGGAACGCATGGCCGAGGAAGGTGCGGCGCTGGCCATCGTCGACTGCCTGGACGCCGAGGGCGAGGCCCTGGCCGCCACGCTGCGCGCCCGCGGCCTGCGCGCAGCCTACTGGCATGCCGACATGCGCCGCGAGGCCGAGGTGCAGGCGGCAATCGACGCCGCCGTCGCGCAGTTCGGCAGCCTGCAGGTGCTGGTCAACAACGCCGGCGTCAGCGGCCCGAGCAAACCCACGCACGAACTCAGCGAAGCCGAGTGGGACGCGGTGCAGGCCGTCAACGTGAAGGGCGTGTTCTTCGCCACCAAGCACGCAATCCCGCATCTGCGCCGCGCCGGTGGCGGCAGCATCATCAATCTCTCGTCGATCGCCGGCCTGGTCGCCACCGGCTCGGTGGCGCCGTACCACGCGTCCAAGGGTGCGGTGCGCCTGATGACGAAGAACGACGCGCTGCTCTACGCAGCCGACGGCATTCGCGTGAACTCCATCCACCCGGCCTACATCTGGACGCCGATGGTCGAGGCGCATCTGCGCCTGCAGGGTGGCGACCTGGACGCCGCCAAGGCCGCCGCGGCGGCCGCGCATCCGCTCGGCCGCATCGGCGAGCCCGATGACATCGCCTGGTGCGCGGTCTATCTGGCCAGCGACGAATCGCGCTTCGCGACCGGCGCGGAGTTCGTGATCGACGGGGGCTATACGGCGCGGTAGCGACGGGGATTGAAGCGGCGGTGCAGCCCGCGGGCGACATCCCTGCGAACCGCGCCGCAAGCGCTCAGGCCTTGCAGGCCTCGGTGTAGAACTGATGCGGGCAGGCCGCCTGGTACTGCGCATCGCCACCGATGCTGACCTGCTCGCCCTCCTTGACCCGCCGCCCATCGCCATCGACGCGGATGTTGAAGCTGGCCTTGCGACCGCAGACGCAGACCGTCTTCAGCTCCTCGATCTGGTCGGCCAACAGGCCCAGCGCCGCCGCGCCTTCGAAGCCATTGCCCTGGAAATCGGTGCGCAGGCCGTAGCAGATCACCGGCACGCCGTGCAGCACGGCGATGCGGTGCAGCTGCTTCACCTGCTCGGTGCTCAGGAACTGCGCCTCGTCGAACAGCACGCAGGCGGTGTCGGCCGGGATCTGCCCGGCGCTGAACACCGTGTCGCGCGAGAAGGTGCGCGCCTCGCGCTGCAAGCCCAGGCGCGTGCCCACTACGCCGCTGCCGAAACGGTCGTCGATCTGCGCGGTGTAGATCAGCACCGAGCGGCCGAGGCGCTCGTAGTTGTGCGCCACGCCCATCAGCGCCAGGGTCTTGCCGGCGGCCATTGCGCCGTAGCGCCAGAACAGTTTTGCCATCTTCGCGGCTTGCAGATTGATGCTCGATCGGAGGCGCGGATTGTCAGGGCGGCCTGGTCGCGGCAAAACCGGCCCGCACGACCGCATCCGTCTTCCATCTTTTTGCGAATGCGAATTGTTCTCATTACATATATGATGCTCGCCTGTCATTCGCCAGCCGCGTTCGCCTCCCCATGCCGAGTTCCTCCGTCGCGTCATCGCCCGTCGTCGAGCGCGAGGTGCCGCTGCTGCCCCGTCACAGCCACTCGGAGCTGAGCCCGAACGCGCTGCGCTGGCTCGGTGCTGGTGTGCTGGCCTGCCATGCGCTCGGCGCCTGGGCCTTGCTGCAGGTCGATGCGGTGCGCCAGGCCCTCGTCGAGGCCGCGCCGGTCATGGTGCACCTGATCCCGCCGCCGGCGCCGGCCAAACCGCCGGCTCCACCACCGCCGCCAAAACTGCGCGCCGCGCCACCGCCACCGGTGATCGCCGCACCGGCGCCGCCACAGGCCGCCCTGCCCAGCTTCGTCGTGCCCGAGACGCCGCCGCAGCCATCGGCTGCGCCTGCCCCGGTCCAGGCCCCGCCGGACCCGGCGCCGGCACCGCTGCCCAGCCCGCCGGCACCGCCGGCCATCCGCGAAATTCCGCCCTCGGCGATCCGCTACCTGCAGATGCCGCGCCTGCACATGCCGCGCATGGCCGTGCGCCTGGGCGAGCAGGGCACGGTCTGGCTGCGCATCGTCGTCGACGCCCAGGGCCGGCTGAAGCAGGCCAGCGTCCGGCGCAGCTCCGGCCATGCCCGGCTGGACGAGCAGGCGCTGCTGGACATCCGCAGCGCGCGCTTCGTGCCCTATCTGGAAAACGGCCAGGCCGTCGAGTGGGAAACCACCGCGCCGCTGGCCTACGAAATCGAGAACTGAAAGAACCACTCCCCATGGAAGCAGCAGTCAGCACGCCCGGCTTCGGGCATTTCATCGCCCAGTCCGACGGCATCGGCAAATTCCTCTTCGCCGCGCTGGTGTTGATGTCGGTGGTCTCCTGGGTGCTGATCGCCGCCAAGGGCCTGTCGGCCTGGCTACGCGGCAGGCGCAGCCAGGAGTTCCTGGACTTCTTCTGGAACGCCCGCTCGCTGGACGCGGTGCAGGCGGAGATCCAGACGCACGGCGCCCGCGACCCCTTCTCCCATCTCAGCGCCCATGCGCTGCATGCCCAGGCCCACCACGCCCGCCACGGCGCGGCGCGCCTGGCCGAGGCCGGCAGCGCCAACGACTTCATCACCCGCACCATCAAAAAGGTGCTGGACGAGGAGACCACGCGCATGGAAGCCGGCCTGACGACGCTGGCCACGATCGGCGCGACCGCGCCTTTTGTCGGCCTGTTCGGCACGGTCTGGGGCGTCTACCACGCACTGCTGGCGATCGGCATGAGCGGCGCCGGCACGCTGGACAAGGTCGCCGGTCCGGTCGGCGAGGCGCTGATCATGACCGGCATCGGCCTGGCCGTGGCGATCCCGGCGGTGATCGCCTACAACGCCTTCACGCGCAACAACCGCGTGCTCTCGGGGCGGCTCGACGGCTTCGCCTACGAGCTGCACAGCTTCCTGACCCTGGGCGAGGCGCCTGGCGCCGCGGTGCAGGGCGGCGCCAATGTGCGCAGCCTGAAGAGCGCCCAGGCCTGATCGGGAACCGCACATGGCCTTCGCCTCCTTCGACAGCAAGCGCGCCAGCGGCCCGGTGGCCGAGATCAATATGGTGCCGCTGATCGACGTCATGCTGGTGCTGCTGGTGATCTTCATCGTCACCGCGCCGCTGCTCACCCATGCCGTCAAGCTCGACCTGCCCAAGGTCAGCTCGCAACTCAACGAACTCAAGCCCGAGAAGATCGACTTCGCGATCGACGCCCAAGGCCAGCGCTTCTGGAACGGCGAGCCGATCAGCCGCGAGCAGGCCATCGAGCGCTTTGCCGCCGAAGGCCGCAAGAGCCCGCAGCCCGAGGTGCATCTGCGCGCCGACCAGGAGCTCGCCTACAAGCTGGTCGCCCAGACCCTGGGCGACGCCTCCAAGGCCGGCCTGAGCAAGGTCGGCTTCGTCAGCGAACCCGAGCGCCCCTGACGCCGCGCGCTGCCCTTGCGGCAGCGCAACACATGGGCAGACGCAAGTTTGCAAATGTGAATGCGAATGATTATCATCTTTAGCTTTGCCAGCCAGGTGGACCGTGGATTGCGCACGTTCCTGCGTTAGCCAGCACAACAACAAACAACACCACCCTGGAGAACGCATGAGCAAGTCCATCAAGAGCCGCAAACACGCGCTCGCACCGCTGGTCGCGCTGACCGCCGCAGGCTTCGGCCTGCCGGCCATCGCACAGACTGCGGCCCCCGCCAAGGAAGAGCAAGCCCTGCCCAAGGTCACCGTCAGCGCCCATCGCGAGGCGCCGAACAAGGCCGACGTCAGCGCCAACAGCAAGATCACCCAGCCGCTGCTGGAAACGCCCAAGACCATCCAGGTGGTCAAGAAGGAAACCCTGCAGGAGCAGGCCGCCGGCTCGCTGGCCGAGGCGCTGCAGAACACCCCGGGCATCACGTTGCAGATGGGCGAGAACGGCAATACCGCCGCCGGCGACACCTTCCAGATGCGCGGCTTCGCGGCGCAGACCTCGACCTTCGTCGACGGCATCCGCGACCTCGGTGCGGTGACCCGCGACGTCTTCAACCTCGAGCAGATCGAGATCGTCAAGGGCCCGGCCGGCAGCGACACCGGTCGCGGTGCCAGCGCCGGCTACATCAACTTGATCAGCAAGCTGCCCTCGCTGGACGATGCCCATGAAGGCACGCTGACCCTGGGCGACGCCAGCCGCAAGCGCGCCACGCTGGACAGCAACCTGCGGCTCGGCGAAAGCACCGCCGCGCGCCTGAACCTGATGGCGCAGGACAACGGCGTGCCGGGCCGCGACCTGGTGAAGAAGAAGGGCTGGGCGATCGCGCCCTCGATCGCCTTCGGCCTGGGCAGCCCGACGCGCTTCTACCTGTTCTCGCAGCATGTGCGCCAGAACAATGTGCCCGACGGCGGCCTGCCAACGATCGGCTGGGAAGGCTTCTACAACGCCACCGAGCAGATCCGCAACGCGCCGAAGATCGACACCAGCAACTTCTACGGCAGCGCCGCCGACCGCGAGAAGGTCGACGCCGACATGGTCAGCGCCAAGCTGGAGATGGACCTCGGCGGTGGCACCACGATCCGCAACCTCTCGCGCTATGGCCGCACGCACATGGACCGCGTGCTGACCGGCGCGCTGAACATCGCCGCGCCCAACCCGGCCGACCTGTCGACCTGGACCATCACCCGCTCGCGCCAGCGCGTCGACCAGACCAACGAAGTGCTGGCCAACCAGACCAGCCTCAACACCCGCCTGCAGACCGGCGGCATCCAGCACGATCTGAGCGCCGGCCTGGAACTGATCTACGAAAGCCAGCTGACGCGCGGTACCGGCACGACCACGCAGACGATCCGCGGCGTCAACTACACCGCGATCGCGGTGCCGGTGGCCAATCTCTACAACCCGAACGTCGCCGACGTGATGGGCACGCCCTACCTGACCGGTGTCGACACCGAGGGCAAGACCACGACCAAGGCGATTTACGTCAACGACACGCTGACGGTCAACGACGCGCTGAAGGTCAGCGCCGGCCTGCGCACCGAGCACTACAGCCTGAGCACGAACAGCGGCACCATCGTCACCGCCGCCAATCTCGCCCAGTTCCCCGGCTATGCGGTCGGTGGCGTGGCGCCCAACGCGCTGCGCGACTCCGACTGGATCACGAGCTGGAACCTCGGCGCGGTCTACAAGCTGGCGCCGAACGGCACGCTGTACGCCGGCCTGGGCAACTCGCTGACGCCGCCGGGCAGCGCGAACTTCACGCTGTCGGCCAGCGGTCAGGCGTCCGGCACCGCCGAGCCGCAGGAGACCACGAACTACGAGTTCGGCACCAAATGGGACCTGCTGGATCGCCGCCTGGCGCTCACCGCCGCCGTCTACCGCACCGAGAACGACAAGCAGGTCACGCAGGACCCGCTGACGCAGGCCAGCCTGCAGGCCGGCAAGACCCGGGTCGAGGGCATCGAGTTGGCGGCCGTCGGCCAGATCACCAACTTCTGGCAGATCAGCGCCGGTCTGCAGACCATGAAGACCCAGCAGCTCAACCAGCAGTCGGTCAACGCCACCAGCGGTGCCGTCACCGTCACCGACGGCGTGCGCTGGTCGCCGGAGTTCTCGGCCACGCTGTGGACCAGCTACCAGCTGGGCGAGTTCACGATCGGCGGCGGCGTCCGCCACACCGGCGAGCAGAAGCGCGTCGTCACGGTCAGCAACCTGGCCACGCAGAACACGCCGAACCTGCCGGCCTTCACCGTCGTCGACCTGATGGGCGCCTGGCGGGTGAACAAGTCGCTGAACCTGCAGCTGAATGTGAGCAACGTCACCGACGAGGTCTATATGGCGGCGCTGAACAACGGCGGCTCGCGCATGGTCCTTGGCGCGCCGCGCGCGGTCACGCTCTCGGCCCGCTTCCTGTTCTGAAGACCGCAGGTCCGATTCCCCCATGCTGCTCCACATCGCCAACGTTCTGAGCAAGACCGAGGTGCGCGACATGCGCCAACGGCTCGATGCCGCGGACTGGCAGGATGGCCGGGCCACCGTGGGGGACCAGGGCGCCAAGGTCAAACGCAATCTGCAGCTGCCGGTGGCCCATCCGCTGGCGCTGGAGATCGGCGCGCGCATCCGCGAGGTGCTGGCGCGCCACCCCCAATTCATCTCCGCCGCGCTGCCGCTGCGCACGGTGGACCCGCTGTTCAACCGCTACGAAGGCGGCGGCAGCTACGGCCTGCATGTCGACGGCGCCATCATGCGCCAGGGCGGCCAGCCGCTGCCGCTGCGCTCCGACGTCTCCTCGACGCTGTTCCTCAGCGAGCCCGAGGAGTACGAGGGCGGCGAGCTGATCGTCGTCGACACCTATGGCGAGCACGAGGTCAAGCTGCCGGCCGGCGACCTCATCGTCTACCCCAGCACCAGCCTGCACCGCGTCGAGCCGGTCACGCGCGGCGCGCGCGTCAGCTCCTTCTTCTGGACGCAGAGCCTGCTCCGCCACGACTGGCAGCGCAGCCTGCTCTACGAACTCGACCAGAGCATCCAGCGCCTGCGCGCCCGCCTCGGCGACGACGCCGACACCCAGGCCCTGGGCCAGCACTATCACAACCTGTTGCGCGCATGGGCCGAGACCTGAACGCCGTCAGCACCGCCGCCCGCCGCTCGGCCTGGCTGAAGACCCTGCTGTCCTGGCACTGGATCAGCTCGGCGATCTGCCTGATCGGCATGCTGCTGTTCTCGATCACCGGCATCACGCTGAACCATGCTGCCGACATCGCCGCGACCCCGGTGGTCGTCAAGCGCGAGGCCAGGCTGCCGGCCGCGCTGCAGCAGGCCATTGCCGCATCCGACGACGAAGCCGACGAGCGCCGCGCGCCGCTGCCCGAGCCGCTGCGCGCCTGGGTGGCCGAGCAGCTGCAGATCCAGCTCGGCGACGCCGATGCCGAGTGGTCGCCGGAGGAGATCTACCTCTCGCTGCCGCGCCCCGGCGGCGACGCCTGGCTGCGCATCAGCCGCGACGAGGGCGCGCTGGAGTACGAGCGCACCGACCGCGGCTGGATCTCCTACTTCAACGACCTGCACAAGGGCCGCCACACCGGCACCGCCTGGAGCTGGTTCCTCGATCTGTTCGCCGTCGCCTGCCTGGTGTTCTGCCTGACCGGCCTGCTGATCCTCAAGCTGCACGCCAACAACCGACCCAGCACCTGGCCGCTGGTCGGCCTGGGCCTGCTGGTGCCGCTGCTGCTTGCCCTGCTTTTCATCCACTAGAAGGACCTGTTGATGCATCTGCGCTACTCCTTCGCCCTCGCCGCAGCCGCGGCGGCGGCGCCCAGCCTCGCCGCCGAACTCGCGCTGAAGATCGAGATCCCCCGCCTGCAGGTCGCCGAGTACCACCGGCCCTATGTCGCGATCTGGATCGAGAAGGCCGGCGACCAGAGCCATGTCGCCAACCTCAGCGTCTGGTACGACCTGAAGCTGCGCAACAACGAGGGCACGAAGTGGCTCAAGGACATGCGCGCCTGGTGGCGCAAGAGCGGCCGTGATCTGACGATGCCGGTCGACGGCCTGAGCAGCGCCACCCGCGCGCCGGGCGAGCACACGCTGAACTTCGCCAGCAGCAAGTCGCCGCTGGACAAGCTGCAGCCCGGCGACTACCAGCTGGTCGTCGAGGCGTCCCGCGAGGTCGGCGGCCGCGAGGTCGTCAAGCTGCCCTTCCAGTGGCCGCCCAAGGCCGCTGCCACCGCCAATGCCAAGGGCGAGCACGAGCTCGGCGCCCTGAGCCTCAGCCTGAAGCCCTGATCCCCACGACGAACAAGGAGAGTTCCACATGAAGGCAATTTCCCTCCGCAAGGCCTTGCTGGCCCTGAGCCTGGCCGCCACCCTGCCCGGCGCCGCGCTGGCGCACCGGGCCTGGCTGCTGCCCTCGGCCACCGTGTTCTCGGGCAACGAACCCTGGGTCACCGTCGACGCCGCGATCTCGAACGACCTGTTCTATTTCGAGCACAACGCGATGGGCCTGGACAACCTGCTGGTGTTCGCGCCGGACGGTTCGCCGGCCAAGGCCGAGAACCAGGGCAAGGGCCGCTACCGCTCGACCTTCGACGTCAAGCTGACGCAGAAGGGCACCTACCGCATCGCCGTCATCAACAACGCGCTAATGGCCAGCTTCAAGGTCGACGGCCAGAACAAGCGCCTGCGCGGCACCGCCGACAGCCTGGCCAAGGAGATCCCGGCCAATGCCACCGAACTCTCGGTGACCCAGGCCTTCATGCGCAACGAGATCTACGTGACCTCGGGCCAGCCGACCACCAAGGTGCTGGAGCCCAGCGGCCAGGGCCTGGAGCTGGTGCCGATCACCCACCCGAACGACCTCGTCGTCGGCGAGCCGGCGCAATTCCGCTTCGTGATGGACGGCAAGCCGGCCGCCGGCCTGAGCGTCAACGTGATCCCGGGCGGCAACCGCTACCGCGACAAGCTCGGCGAGCAGAAGCTGGTCACCGACGCCGAAGGCAAGGTCAGCATCCAGTGGGAGATGCCGGGCATGCACTGGATCAACGTCACGCCGCCGCGCGCCGAAGGCGCCCCCGGTCGCGCGCCGGCCGGCGGCACCCTGGCCCAGCCGGTGCGCCGCTACGGCTACACCACCACCGTGGAAGTGATGTCGCAGTAAGGCCATGCACGCATCCGCCGCGACGGCCGAGCCGCGCGTGCTCGTGCCGCTGCGGCTGGATGCCGGCAGCGTGCCGGCACTCGGGGCCCGGGTCCATGAACTGCAGGGCCGCACCATGGGCACCCGTTGGAGCCTGCGTGCCGCCGCCGGCGTCGCGCCGGCGCTGCCGGCCTGGCGGCGCTGCGCCGAAGCGGTGTTCGGCGAAGTCATCGCGCAGATGAGCCACTGGGAGCCCGACGCGCTGCTCAGCCGCTACAACCGCGCGCCGGCCGGCAGCTGGGTGCCGCTGCCGAGCGCCTTCCGCACGGTGCTGGACTGCGCGCTGAAGGTGGCCCAGGCCAGCGGCGGCGCCTTCGACCCGGCCGCCGGCGCCTTGGTCGAACGCTGGGGTTTCGGCGCCCGCGCACCGCATTTCGGCGATGCCGGCTTCCAGGCGCCGAACGATGAGGCCGTCGCCGACGCGCTGGCCCTGGGCGGCTGGCAACGCCTGCGCTATGCCGACGGCCAGCTGCTGCAGCCCGGCGGGCTGCAGCTGGATTTTTCCGCCATCGCCAAAGGCTATGCGGTGGACCTGCTGCTGCAGGAACTGCGCGGCAGATGCCGGCTGAAGCACCTGCTGGTCGAGGTCGGCGGCGAGCTGCGCGGCCAGGGCCTGCGGCCCGACGGCCAGCCCTGGTGGGTGGAGATCGCCGCGCCGCCCGGTGCCCGGCTGCGCCGCACCCGCGTCGCGCTGCACGGGCTGGCGATCGCCACCTCAGGCGACGACCAGCGCTTCTTCACCGACGCCCAGGGCCATCGCTGCCCGCACAGCATCGACCCGCGCAGCGGCCGACCGATCGCCAACGGCCTGGCCTCGGTCAGCGTGCTGCACGAGAGCTGCATGTGGGCCGACGCCTGGTCGACCGCGCTCACCGTGCTCGGCCCCGAGGCCGGCCTGGAGCTGGCGCGCGAGCGGCAGCTGGCCGCGCTCTTCGTGCTGCGCCGGGCGGACGGCGGCTGGACCGAGATCGAAAGCCCGGCCCTGCAGGACCTGATGGGGTGAGCTTGCTGAGCCGAGAGTCCGGCGCCGTGCTGGCGCTGCTGATCTACCTGCTGCTCTGCCTGATGGTCTACGGCCGCCACTGGCGCGCGCAGCAGGCCGCGCGCCGGGAGGCCCAGGCCCTCCTGCCCGCGGCGGCCGGCAGCCGGCCGCTGCTGGTGCTGCATGCGAGCCAGACCGGCCAGGCCGAGGCCATCGCCTGGCAGACCGCCGAGGCCCTGCACACCGCCGGGCTGGCGGTGCGACTGGCGGCGCTGGGCGAGATCGACCGCGAGCAGCTGCGCCAGGCCGAACGCGCGCTGTTCATCGTCAGCACCTATGGCGAGGGCGACCCGCCGGACAGCGCGCTGCCGTTCACGCGCCGGCTGATGGCGGCCCCCGACGACGCCGATCTCGGCGGCCTGCACATCGGCCTGCTGGCCCTGGGCGACCGCAGCTACGCGCAGTACTGCGGCTTCGGCCGGGAGCTGGAGGACTGGCTGCTGCGCCAGGGCGCAAAGCCGCTGTTCGAGCGCATCGAGGTCGACCGCGGCGACGCCGGCGCGATCGGCCGCTGGCGCCAGCAGCTCAGCCACCTCGCCGGCACCCTGGACCTGCCCGACTGGGAGGCGCCGGCCTTCGAGAGCTGGCGGCTGAGCCGGCGCCGGCTGCTCAACCCCGGCTCCGGCGGCGGCCCGATCTACCACCTGGAGCTGCGGCCCGCGGGCGAACAGGCGCTGCCCGCCTGGGAGGCCGGCGACCTGGTGCAGGTCGCGCCGCCAGCCGACCCCGAGCGGCCGCGCGAGTACTCGATCGCCTCGGTGCCGGCGGACGGCAGCCTGCAGTTGCTGGTGCGCCTGAGCCGCCGCGACGACGGCAGCCCGGGTCTGGCCTCGGGCTGGCTTTGCGAAGGCCTGGCCGAAGGCGAGACCCTGCCGCTGCGCCTGCGCGCGCATGCGGGCTTCCGTATCGGCAGCAATGCCGCGCGCCCGCTGATCCTGATCGGCAACGGCAGCGGCCTGGCCGGGCTGCGCGCCCATCTGCGCGCGCGGGCGGCGCAGGCCGATGCGGCGCCCTGCTGGCTGCTCGCCGGCGAACGCCGTGCCGCGCACGACGCCCATTACCGCGAGGAGTTCGAGGCGCTGCGGCTGCAAGGTCTGCTGCCGCACATCGACTGGGCCTTCTCGCGCGACCAGGCCGAGCCCGTCTATGTGCAGCAACGCCTGCGCGAACAGGGCGATCGCCTGCGCGACTGGGTCGCGCGCGGCGCGGCGATCTATGTCTGCGGCAGCCTGCAGGGCATGGCCGGCGGCGTCGACACGGTGCTGCGCGAACTGCTTGGCGGCGACGCCGTCGACGCCCTGCAGGCCGATGGCCGCTACCGACGCGATGTGTACTGAATGCCCGAACTGACCCTGGACCAGCTGCCGCCACGCCAGCCCATGCGCGTGCGCGAGCTGCGCCTGCCCGCCGGCCGCACGCTGCCCGCCGAATGGCTGCGCTGGCTGGAGGAGATCGGCTTCATCGCCGGCGAGCCGGTGATGGTGCTCCGACGTGCGCTGCCCGGCGGCGATCCGCTGCTGGTGCGCATCGGCGCCTCCAGCTTCGCGCTGCGCCGCGCCGAGGCCGCCTGCGTGCGCGTGGAGCCCATCGCCAGAGGACTCGGATGAAGGAGGCGGTGGTCCATGTGCACCGCGGCGGCCCGCTGGTCGCGCTGGTCGGCAACCCGAACTGCGGCAAGACCGCGCTGTTCAATCTGCTCACGGGCAGCCGGCAAAAGGTCGGCAATTACGCCGGCGTGACCGTCGAGCGCAAGGAAGGCCGGCTGCAGACGCCCGCCGGCAAGAGCCTGCGCCTACTCGACCTGCCCGGCGTCTACAGCCTGCATCCACGCTCGCCGGACGAACGGGTCAGCTGCGATGTGCTGCAGGGCCGCGCCGCCGGCGAGAAGCGGCCGGACCTGCTGGTCTGCGTGGCCGATGCGACGAATCTGCGCCGCAATCTGCGTCTGGTGCTGGCCGTGCAGCGCCTCGGCCTGCCCTGCGTGCTGGCACTGAACATGGGCGATCTGGCCGAGCGCCGCGGCCTGAAGGTCGACGCGCAGGCGCTCGGCGCCGAGCTCGGCCTGCCGGTCGTGGCGACCTCTGGCCTGCGCGGCGATGGCGTCGCCGCGCTGCGCTCGCTGCTCGACGCGCCCGCGGTCTGGCAGCCGCCGGCCGTTGCCGCTGCAGCGCACGACCCGCTGGCCGACCAGCAGCGCGTGCGCGAGATCCTGCACAGGCTGGGCCTGGACCAGTTGCAGCAGGATGCCTTGAGCGACCGCATCGACCGCGTGGTGCTGCACCCGCTGGCCGGCCCGCTGCTGCTCGCGCTGCTGCTCTTCCTCGTCTTCCAGGCGGTGTTCGCTTGGGCCGAGGCGCCGATGGAGGCGATCGAATCCGGCATCGGATGGCTGGGCGAGCGGGTCCTCGCGCATCTGCCCGAGGGCTGGCTGCGCAGCCTGCTGGTCGACGGCCTGATCGCCGGCATCGGCGGGGTGCTGGTCTTCCTGCCGCAAATCCTCATCCTGTTCTTCTTCATCCTGGTGCTGGAGGAGAGCGGCTACCTACCGCGCGCCGCCTTCCTGCTCGACCGGCTGATGGGCAGCGTCGGCCTGTCGGGCCGCTCCTTCATCCCGCTGCTGTCCAGCTTCGCCTGCGCGATCCCCGGCATCATGGCGGCGCGCACCATCGCCAACCCGCGCGACCGCCTGGTGACGATGCTGATCGCGCCGCTGATGACCTGCTCGGCGCGGCTGCCGGTGTATGCGCTGCTGATCGGCGCCTTCATCCCGAAGCGCGAACTCTGGGGCGGCCTGGAACTGCAGGGCCTGGTGCTGTTCGGGCTTTACGGCGCCGGCATCCTGGCCGCGCTGGCGGTGGCCTGGGTGCTCAAGCGCTTCGGCAGCGGCCGCCAGGTACGCGGCCTGATGATGGAACTGCCCAGCTACCACCTGCCGGTGCCGCGGCATATCGCGATCGGCCTGTGGCAACGCGCGCTGATCTTCCTGCGCCGCGTCGGCGGCATCATCCTGCTGCTCACGCTGTTGCTCTGGCTGCTGTCCAGCTTCCCGGCGCCGCCGCCCGGCGCCAGCGGGCCGGCGATCGAGTACAGCCTGGCCGGCACCCTGGGCCGGCTGCTGGCGGTGCTGCTGGAGCCGATCGGCTTCAACTGGCAGATCAGCATCGCGCTGGTGCCCGGCATGGCAGCCCGGGAGGTGGTGGTCGGCGCGCTCGGCACGGTCTATGCGCTATCGGCCAGCGGCGAGGCCGGCGCCGAGGCGCTGACGCCGCTGATCGCCCAGGCCTGGGGCCTGCCGACCGCGCTCTCGCTGCTCGCCTGGTTCGTGTTCGCGCCGCAATGCCTGAGCACGCTGGCGGCGATCAAGCGCGAGACCGGTGGCTGGCGGATGCCGCTGATCACCGCCGGCTACCTCTTCGTGCTGGCCTATGCGGCGGCCTTCGTGACCTATCGCGGCGCGCTCTGGCTGGGGCTCTGAACCTCGAGCGCCTTTGATACCAGACAAACCAATGCGAATCATTCGCATTACACTTACAGATCTGGAAACCGCTTTCTCCGCCATGCCCGCGCAAGCCGCCGCCCCTGTCGCCGCCCGCTCCACCCGCAGCTTCCGGCGGCTCTGGGCCTGGCCCCTGGGCCTGGGCCTGCTGAGCGCCAGCGGCCTGCTCAGCGCGCTGGTCTCCGACCAGGCCGGCGACGTCTGGTCCTGGTTCGCGCTCGGCCTGCCGGTGCTGGTCATGGCCTGGTTCGGCCTGCGCCGCTGATCCCTCTTCTCCCTTCCCTTCGATCGATGAACAAATTCCTGCTCAGCGCCTGCGCCCTGGCCGCCAGCGCGACCGTCGCCCCCTCGTACGCGCAAGAGGCGGCGCTGGACGCCGTGGTGGTTTCGGCCAAGCGCGCGAACCGTGTGAGCAAAGGCGCCACCGGCCTGGCGCTGAGCCTGAAGGACACGCCGCAGACCATCAGCACGCTGGACAAGGACGAAATCGCCGATTTCGGCGTGACCGGCAGCAACGAGGCGCTGCGCATGGCCACCGGCATCAATGTCGAGCAGTACGAGACCAACCGCGCGAACTTCAATGCGCGCGGCTTCGACGTGCAGCTGACGCAGATCGACGGCCTGGGCATGACCAATGACTGGGGCACGGTGGCCGGCCAGCACGACACCTTCCTGTTCGAGCGCATCGAGCTGATCCGCGGCGCCAACGGCCTGCTGACCGGCGTCGGCAACGCCTCGGGCACCATCAACTACGTGCGCAAGCGCCCGTTGAACGAAGACCGCGGCGAGTTCAATCTCAGCGGCGGCTCCTACGATTTGCGCCGTGCGGCGCTGGACGTCAACAAGGTCTTCAGCCAGGACGGTGCCTGGGCCGGCCGCCTGGTCGTCGCGGCCGAGGACAAGGACTCGCATCTGCGCGCGCTGCACGACCGCCGCAGCACGGTCTACGGCGTGGTCGACGGTCAGATCGGCGACCACGGCGTGCTCACCTTCGGCCTCACCTACAGCAATGCCAAGCAGCGCTCGCCGATGTGGGGTTCGCTGGTGCTGATGCGCGAGGACGGCACACAGGCGGAGTTCGACCACTCGGCCTCGACCGCGCAGGACTGGACGCGCTGGGACACCGAGTCGCACAGCGCCTTCATCGAGTACACGCACCGCCTGGGCCAGGACTGGGAAGCCAAGCTGACCTACACGCGCCGCCACGCCGAGGAAGACGCGCGCCTGCTCTACGCCTATGGCGCGCTGAAGCCCGACAACACCGGCCTCAACCCCTGGCCCTACGGCAGCTACGTGACGACGGACAACGACCTCGTCGATGCCAATGTCAACGGCAAGTTCCAGGCCTGGGGCCAGACGCATACCCTGGTCGCCGGCCTCAGCTTCTCCAAGCAGGAGACCGAGACCGACCTGTTCCCCTTCACCTGGCCGGCCGCCACCCTGCCCGCCTTCCCCTACCCCGGCAACGTCTATCCGGAGCCGGCCTGGGGCCCGCGCACGCCCAGCACCGCCGGCGAGCAGAAGCTGACGCGCTTCTACGCCGCCACGCGCCTGGGCCTGACGAGCGAGCTCAAGGCCATCCTCGGCCTGAACGCCGTCAAGCTGCAGCGTGCCGGCAGCTCGCGCTACGGCAATACCGCGCCCGACATCTACCCGGATACCGAGAAGCTCAGCCCCTATGCCGGGCTGACCTACGACTTCACGCCGGACACCCTGGGCTATGTCTCCTACTCGGACATCTTCCAGAACCAGGACCAGGCCGACTACAACGGCAGGACCCTGGACCCGATGAAAGGCGTGAACACCGAGATCGGCCTGAAGTCCGAGTGGTTGCAGCGCCGCCTGCTGACCACCTTCGCCGTCTTCACCGCCGAGCAGCTGGGCCTGGCAACGCTGGCGCCGGACCGCAATGCCGCGGGCGAGTCCTACTACCTGCCCAAGGATGTGAAGTCGCGCGGCTTCGAGTTCGAGGCCAGCGGCCGCTTCGGCCAGGACTCGCGCATCACCGTCGGCTACACCCATCTCAAGCTCACCGGCCCGGACGGCAAGGCGATCTACGAGTGGGTGCCGCGCACGACGATCAATCTGCGCTACGACACCAAGCTGCTGCCCGCCCTGCGCGTCGGCGTCGGCGCGCGCTGGCAGTCCGATGTGCCGAACGGCTACCTCGGCGTGAAGCAGGACAGCTACCTGCTGGCCAATGCCTTCGCCGCCTGGCAAGTCAGCGACGCGGCGACGCTGCGCGTCAACGTCAACAATCTGTTCGACAAGAAATACCTCGGCGGCCTGCAGGCCGGCGCGATCTACGGCGCGCCGCGCAACGGCGCGCTGACCCTGGACTACAAGCTCTGAGATCGCCATGAGCCCGCGTTCCCTGCGTGTCTGGACCTGGCTGCACAAATGGACCAGCCTGGTCTGCACGGTCTTCATGCTGCTGCTCTGCCTGACCGGCCTGCCGCTGATCTTCCACCACGAGATCGGCCATCTGCTGGGCACCGAAGTGGAGTTGCCGCAGAGCGAGGCAACCGGCAAGGCCAGCTTCGACGCGGTGCTCGCCGCCGCGCGCGCCAAGCACCCGGACCGCGTCGTGCAGTACGCGTCGCAGGACGAGCACGAGCCGCGCCTGTGGTTCGTCACGCTGACGCCGACGCCGGCGCCGACCGAGGACTTCCGCTCGGTGGCCGTCGACGGGCGCGATGCGCAGGTGGTCGCCCAGCCGCGCTTCGACGAGGGCTTCATGTGGGTGATGTTTAAGCTGCACGTCGACCTGTTCGCCGGCCTGCCGGGCATGCTGTTCCTCGGCTTCATGGGCCTGCTGCTGTGCATCGCCATCGTCTCCGGCGTGGTGCTCTACGCGCCCTTCATGCGCAAGCTGGACTTCGGCGAGGTCCGCCGCGATCGCTCCACCCGGCTGAAGTGGCTGGACCTGCACAACCTGCTGGGCATCGTGACCCTGGTCTGGGCGCTGGTGGTCGGCCTGACCGGCGTCATCAACACCCTGGGCACGCCGCTGATCCAGTACTGGCAGTACGACAAGCTCAGCAGCCTGCTCGCCGACTACCAGGGCCAGCCGCTGGTGCCGGAAAACGAACGCGCGCCCATGCAGGCGACCTTTGACGCGGCGATGGCACGGGCGCCGGACAGCACCCTGTCCTTCGTCGCATTCCCCGGCACCGCCTTCTCCAGCCCGCACCACGTCACCTATTTCCTGAAGGGCAACACGCCGCTGACCTCCAAGCTGCTGCAGCCGGTGCTGGTCGATGCGCGCACCGCCGAGGTCACCGCGGCGCCACCGCTGCCCTGGTACATCACCGCGCTGCTGATCTCGCAGCCGCTGCACTTCGGCGACTACGGCGGCCTGCCGATGCAGATCCTCTGGGCCCTGCTCGACATCGCCACCATCATCGTGCTGGGCAGCGGCCTCTACCTCTGGTGGAGAAAGCGTCGTCCGGCCCGCGCCACCCAATCCCTCACTGCGCTGCCGCAAGCAGCCGAAGCCCGATGAACACGCTCCTGCCCCGCGCCGCCCGCCTCACCCGACCGGTTCTCGCCCTGCTGCTGTCGGCCGCCCTGCTGCCCGCCGTGCAGGCCCAGACCCCCGCCGAGGTGCTGCGCCACCATGCGACGCTGGTGCATGCGAACTACAGCGACACCCATGCTGCCGCGCTGGAACTGCAGCGCGCGGTGCGCGCGCTGACCGCGGCGCCTTCCGAGCAGACGCTGCAGGCGGCCCGCCAGGCCTGGCTGCAGGCCCGCGAGTTCTACGGCCAGACCGAGGCCTTCCGCTTCTACGGCGGCCCGATCGACCGCGAGGGCGGGCCCGAGGGTCAGCTGAATGCCTGGCCGATGGACGAGTCCTATGTCGACTACGTGGACGGCAACCCCAAGGCCGGCCTGATCCAGAACCGCAAGCAGCCGATCAACGCCAAGGCGCTGGCGGCACTGAACGAGCGCGGCGGCGAGGAGAACGTCGCCACCGGCTGGCATGCCATCGAGTTCCTGCTCTGGGGCCAGGACCACTCGGCCACCGGACCCGGCGAGCGCCCGCACACCGACTACAGCACGGCGCCCAATGCCGACCGCCGCCGCCAGTACCTGCAGGTCGTCACGCAATTGCTGGTCGACGACCTCGCCGGCCTGGTGCGCGCCTGGGCGCCGGGCCAGAAGAACAATTACCGCGCCGGCTTCGAGAAAGGCGGCACGACCTCGCTGCGCAAGCTCTTCGTCGGCCTGGGCTCGCTGTCGCGTGGCGAACTGGCCGGCGAGCGCCTGGAGGTTGCGCTGGCCAGCCAGGATCAGGAGGACGAGCACAGCTGCTTCTCCGACAACACGCACCGCGACGCGGTGACGAACGCGCTGGGCATCGAGAACGTCTGGCTGGGCCGCTACCAGCGGCGCGACGGCAGCCTGCTCGAAGGCCCGGGCCTGCAGGCCCTGGTCGCCGCCAAGGACGCGCCGCTGGCGGCACGCACGAGCAGCCAGATCCGCCAATCGGTGCAGGCCGCCGAGGCCATTCCGGCGCCCTTCGATCAGGCCATCCTGGGCGACGACAGCGCGCCCGGCCGCAAGGCCATCCTGAAGACCGTGGCCAGCCTGACGCAGCAGAGCAAGGACCTGGTCGACGCCGCCGCCGCGATCGGGCTCAAGCAACTGAACCTGGTGCAGCCTTGAGGGGTCTGGGTGGGTGGCTGTTCGCGGCCGGCGCCTGCGCGGCGCTGGGCAGTGCCCTGGCGCTGCAGGGCGGCGACGATCGCCGCCCGGGCGGCGCGACCACGGTGGACGCCAACGGCCAGCAGGCCTTCTCGTTTCCTGCCGCCAACCTGGACGACGCCGGTCGCACCCGCTTCGCGATCGGCAACTCCTTCTTCAAGCGCAACTGGGTGGCAGCGCCGGCCAGCACCAAGGCCCGCGACGGTCTCGGCCCGCTGTTCATCGCGCGCAGCTGCGGCGCCTGCCATGGCCTGGACGGCCGCGGCAGTCCGCCGGAGTTCAAGACCCTGGGTCCGACCGACGAAGCGCCGATGGCGCTGCTGCTGCGCCTCTCCAACGGCCATGGCGAGCCGGACCCGATCTACGGCGACCAGTTGCAGAACGCCGCCCTGCCCGGCGTCGCGCCCGAGGGCCGCATCACCTTGCGCTGGACGGCCATCGACGGCCGCTTCGCCGACGGCAGCCGCTACCAGCTCAAGCAGCCGCACTGGGGCGTGGCCGACTGGGCCTACGGCGCACCGGACGCCGACCTGCGCATCAGCCCGCGCCTGGCACCGCAGCTAATCGGCGTCGGCCTGCTGGAGGCCATCCCCGAGGCCGAGATCCTTGCCAATGCCAAGGCCCAGGCGGCGGCCGGCGGCCCCATCCAGGGCCAGCCCAACCGCGTCTGGGACGCCCATGCCAAGGAAGAGCGCATCGGCCGCTTCGGCTGGAAGGCCAATGTGGCGACGCTGATGCACCAGACCGCCGCCGCCTTCCTCGGCGACATCGGCATCACCAGCAGCCTGTTCCCCGAGGAGAACTGCAGCCCCGCGCAGACCGCCTGCCGCAAGGCGCCCACCGGCAGCCAGGGCGGCAAGCCCGAGATCGACGACAAGACCCTGGCCGACGTGGTCTTCTACCAGGCGGTGCTGGCGCCGCCGGCGCGCCGCCAGCCCAACGACGCACAGGTGACCCGCGGCCGGCAGCTGTTCGAGCAGGCGCAGTGCGCGGTCTGCCACCGGCCCAGCTACCGCACCGGCACGCCGCCGTTCCCCAAGCTGTCCAGCCCGGCGCTGGCCGGGCAGACGATCTGGCCCTATACCGATCTGCTGCTGCACGACATGGGCGAGGCGCTCGCCGACCACCGGCCCGACGGCCGGGCCGGCGGCCGCCAGTGGAAGACGCCGCCGCTCTGGGGCATCGGCCTCTTGAAGGCGGTCAACGGCCACACGCGGCTGCTACACGATGGTCGCGCCGACGGCGTGCTCGAAGCCGTGCTCTGGCATGGCGGCGAGGCCGAGGCCAGCAAGCAGCAGGTGCTGGGCATGAGCAAGGCCGAGCGCGATGCGCTGGTGCGCTTCGTGGAGTCGCTGTGATGGCCCGTCGCCGTTCGCTGCTCCTCGCGCTCGCCGCCACCCCGGCGCTGGCCCAGCTCGACTGGCGCCGCGACGCGCTGCCCTACTACACGCCGCCGCAGCTGCTGACCGCGTTCCGCCTGCACCAGCAGCTGCCGGGCGCGCAGGCCCTGGACGCCGCCGCGCAGACGCTGATCGACGCGCTGCAACAGCCCGACTCGGGTGCCGCGCGGGCAGCCTGGCGACAGGCGCTCGCCGCCTGGCTGCGCCTGTCCACGGTGAGCACCGGCCCACTGCTGAGCCGGCGCAGCGCGGTGCGCCTGGACTTCCCGCTGCGCGAAGCCCTGTTGCGCCGCACGCTGGCCGCGCCGGCGCAGCCGCTGCAGCGCCAGGGGGCCGCGGTGCAAGGTCTGGGCGCGCTCGAATGGCTGCTCTGGACCCCCGGCGCGCTGGAGGGCAACGGCCGTCTGCATGCCCAGGCCTGCGCCCAGGCCCTGCGCGACGAGGCGCTGGCCCTGCAGGCCGCTTTGCAGCAGCCCGATCCCGACAGTGACGACGAGGAGGCCCAGGTCAACGCCTTCGACACCTGGTTCAACCAGTTGCTCGCCGGCCTGGCGCAGCTGCGCCAGCAGGGCATCGAACGGCCGCTGGGCGAGGCGCGCAGCCGCGGGCTGTCGCAGCCCCATCTGCCGCGGTCGCTCAGTGGCGCGGCCGCCGAGGAACGCCAGCTGCGCTGGGCGGTGCTGGAGGCCCAGCTGCGCCACCCGGACGGGCAGCCGGCCCCGCGACCCGACACCGCGTTGATCAGCGTCGAGGCCTTGTTGCGCGGCCGTGGCGAGAACCCGCTGGCCGATCGCCTGCTGGCCGCGCTGCAACCGGCCGCCGCCGCACTGCAGGCCGCCGAGGCCAACGAACCGGCCAAGCTGCAGGCGGCTGCCCAGGCCCTGGCCCGGCTGCAGCGCTTCATCGAGCTGGAGCTGTCCGAAGCGCTCGCGCTGCGCGTCGCTTTCTCCAGCGCGGACGGGGACTAGTGGTCCACCCCCTACCGGCTTCGCCGGCCCCCTCCAGGGGGCGCCGCCAGTGGCCCGGCAAAGCCGGCTCCACGGCGACCCCTTGATCGGCCAAACCATGCATCGAGACATGCCCATGGCACGCCGCCGGCTGCTGATGTCTGCCTTGGGTGCCGCCTGCCTTCCGGTGCTTGCCGCGCCGGATCCCGAGCGCAGCCGCGTCGCCACCGCCTGGCTGGATGACCAAGGCCAGGCCTGGCTGGGCCTGCTGCGCGTGCAACGCGAGGGCTTTGAGGTGCAGGCCAGGCTGGCCCTGCCCGGCCGCGCGCACGGCATCGCACGGCACCCGGATGGCAGCCTGCTGGCCGCGGCGCGCCGGCCCGGCGACTGGCTGCTGCGCTGGTGGCCGCAGAGCGGCCGCACGCAATGGCGCTGGAACGAGCCAGGCCAGCATTTCAACGGCCATCTGCTGCGCCGTGCCGACGGCCACTGGCTGGCCACCGAGACCGATATGGACAGCGGCGAGGGCCTGCTGGCGCTGCGCGACGCCGACACGCTGGAGCTGCTGGACGCCTGGCCCAGCGGCGGTCGCGATCCGCATGCGCTGCTCGCGTTGGACGGCGGGCAGGTGCTGGTCGCCAACGGCGGCCTGGCCCTGGATGCGGCCAGCGGCCGCCGCGTGATCGCCCCCGGGCCGCCGGACAGCAATCTGGCCCTGCACACGCAGCCGGGCGCCGCACCGCGGCGCTGGCAACTGGACGATGCCTGGCTGTCGATCCGCCATCTGGCGCGCGCGCCGGACGGGCGCGTGGGCATCGCGTTGCAGGCCCAGCACACGCTGCCGGCCGAGCGTGCGGCCGCACCGCTGCTGGCGCTGTGGAACGGCGACACCCTGCACACCGTGGCCGGCAGCCACGACGGCGGTGGCGGCTATGGCGGCGACATCGCCGCCACCGAACGCGGCCTGCGCCTGAGTGCCACGCTGGCCGGCTGGGTGCTGGACTGGACGCCCGACCTTGGCGCCGTCACGCGCCGCGCGCTGCCGGGCGCCGGCGCGCTGGTCGGCCCCTGGTGCTTCGGCCGCGAGCAGGCACTGGGCGGCAGCGGGGCCAGGGCGCTGCCGGGCGACTGCCAAGTCGACAACCATGCCGCGTAGCAGGCTCCGGGCCGAGAAGCCCTAGCATGCGCGGTCAAAGGAGACCGCCATGGACATCAGCACCCTCGTCAACCGCCAGATCCGCCTGGCCCAACGCCCCGTCGGCCTGCCCGGCCCCGAGTGCTGGCAGCAAACCGAGGAGGCCGTCGCGGAGCCCGGCGACGGCGGCGTGCTGCTGCAGACCCTCGCACTCAGCCTGGACCCGGCGATGCGCGGCTGGATGAACGAGGGCAAGAGCTACATCCCGCCGGTGGAGATCGGCGCGGTGATGCGCGCCGGTGGCATCGCGCGCGTGATCGCGTCGAAGAACGAGGCGTTCCCGGTCGGCAGCCTGGTCACCGCCAGCCCCGGCGTGCAGGACTACTGCGGCGTGCCAGTCGAACAGATCAAGCGCACGGGCCTCGCCCGCATCGACCCGCGCCTGGGCTCGGTCACGCAATGGCTGAACGTGCTGGGCATGCCCGGCATGACCGGCTATTGGGGCCTGATCGACATCGGCCAGCCCAAGGCCGGCGAGACCGTGGTCGTGTCCGGCGCGGCCGGCGCGGTCGGCCAGACCGTCGGCCAGATCGCGAAGATCAAGGGCTGCCGCGTGGTCGGCATCGCCGGTGGTCCGGAGAAGTGCGACTGGGTCGTCAAGGAGCTCGGCTTCGACGCCTGCATCGACTACAAGAATGGTTCGGTGAAAGACGGGCTCAAGACGCATTGCCCGGACGGCGTCGACATCTACTTCGACAACGTCGGCGGCGAGATCCTCGACACCGTGCTGACGCGCATCAACCGCAAGGCGCGCATCATCATCTGCGGCGCCATCAGTCAGTACAACAACACCAGCGCGGTGGCAGGCCCGAAGAACTACCTCAGCCTGCTCGTGCACCGCGCGCGCATGGAAGGCATGGTGGTCTTCGACTACGCGGCGCGCTACGGCGAGGCGATCACCGAGATGGCCGCCTACCTGAAGGACGGGCGCATGAAGAGCAAGGAAGACGTGGTGCGCGGCAGCGTCGCCGACTTCCCGGCGACGCTGCCCAGGCTGTTCCGCGGGGAGAACTTCGGCAAGCTGGTGCTGCAGCTGGCGGACTGAGCCCTCGCTCCAGAGCACCCCGGGCAAGCGTCATTTATCATGGCGCCCCATGCCGACCACCGCGCCCCGTGACGTGGCGCAGATCCGTCTGGACAACGCGCTGCGCCTGTTCGACGAATTCGTCGCCGCCACCGTCAAGCACCCCGATGCCGCCGCCCTGCGCGGGCTGGAGCGGCGTTTCGCCGAGAAGGTGCTGATCCAGCCCAGCTACTGGAGCCAGATCAAGAGCCGCTCGCGGCAGATCGGCGAACGCCTGGCACGGCAGTTCGAGCAGTGCTGCCACAAGCCGGCGTTCTGGATGGACCAGGAACAGGGTGCCGCCGCGGTGACGGCGGCCAGCGAGCGCAGTGCCCAGGCCGAGCTCAGCCCCAGCCTGCCGCAGGACGACGACGAGCGCTTCATCGTCGGCTTGGTGCTGACCTATTACCGCCGGCATCCGCAGCGCGCGCGCACGCGCCTGCTGGACCTGCTGGGCGAGGTGCTGACGCCGGCGGCGGGCGAGACCCGCGCGCCGGCCGGCGCCGCGGCCACAGCTCGAACGCCGGCCCCGGCGACTCCGGCCAACGACTGGCAGAAGCTGACCGCCGGCATCGCGCCGCTGAAGGCCAAGAAGAAGTAGCCGGCGCCGCGCCGGCGCCGGCCCTCCCCCCCCCCGAAACGTGGTGAATGCGCAAAAAGCACTTGAGCTAATGAGCAATGTTTCTTTATCATTTGGGCTTCGTTTATCAGACGAACTTGCCCAGGAGATGCATATGCCCCAGTTCACCTCGCCGCGTCCCAGCGGCCCCCAGCTGCGCAAACCGCGCAATCCGCTGGTCGCCCCGGCCCAGTTCCGCCAGGCCGGCCGCCACCAGGCCCCGAAGTCCCGTCAGCTGCAAGGCCAGGCCCTGCGCACCGAGCTGCGCGAGCTCTGGCACCCCCCGTCTACCGACTGAATCAGCGCGGCCCCTGAAGCGCCGCAGGAGTTAGGAATCATGAGTCTGCAAGCCACCTGGGGTTCGTCTGCGCCCCATGCTCCCCAACCTCTGTGGCGCCGCCTCGCGGTGCGCGCCCTGCACGCCGCCAGCCGCTGGCTGGACGCCCGCGCCTACGAGCTGGAGTACCCGACCACCACGGTCGTGGCCTTCATCTCCGGGCAGCAGGTCGAAGTGGCGCGCGAGCCCGACACCGGCGCGATGGCGCTGTACGTCGACGGCGAACGCCGCTTCACTTTCCTGCAAGGCCTGGAACGCCTGTAATTCGAGGCTTCCAAGTGGCGGGGCGATGCCTATCATGGGCGTCGCCCCGTTTCCATTTCCGCACCATGCTCGAACGCCCGCTGCACAACCTGGCCGCCTGGGTCGAGCATTTCGACCGCATCGAGATCCCAGTGCTGGCGTCCAGCAGCGAGGCGCTGGAGCAACTGCGCGAGAACGAGGATGAGGTCGACGCGCACCTGATCGGCGAAACCTTCGCCAACGACCCGCTGATGACGCTGAAGGTGCTGCGTCATGCAGCCACGCTGGGCAGCGAGCGCCGCACCACCGATGCCGAGACGGTCACCGCGGCGGTGGTGCTGATGGGTATTACGCCCTTCTTCCACGCCTTCGGGCCGCAGCCGGTGGTCGAGGACCTGCTCGACACCGAAGCGCTGGAAGGCTTTGACGCGGTGCTGCGACGCTGCGAGCGCGCGGCCCGCTTCGCGCTCGGCTTTGCCGCCCACCGCCTGGACCCCGACGCGCAGATCATCCACAGCGCCGCGCTGCTGCACGACTTCGCCGAGCTGCTGCTGTGGTGCGAGGCGCCCCAGCTGGCGGCCGAGATTCGCCGCCGCCAGCGGATCGACCCGGCGCTGCGTTCCAGCCGCGCGCAGCAGGAGGTGCTGGGCATCGAGCTGCTGGACCTGGAACTGGGCCTGATGCGCAGTTGGCGCCTGCCGCAGATGCTGGCGCGCATCGTCGACGACCGGCAGCGCGCGCCCGACGGCCAGGAGCTCTGCGTGCTCTACGCGACGCGGCTGGCGCGGCACACCATGAATGGCGGCTTCGACAACGCGGCGATCCCGGACGATCTGCGCGACATCGGCCAGTTGCTGAACCTGCGCCCGGAGCCGACGCTGCGCCTGCTCAAGGACCTCGCCGGCGAGTTGCTGCCGGCGGCCGATACCAAATGAAGCTCAGGCCCGCCCGCCCTTGACGCGCTCCAGCACAAAGCTGGTCTTGCAGTCCTGCACCGCCGCATGGCGCAGCAGGGTGTCGCGAATGAAGCGCGCGAAATGCTCCATGTCGCGCACCTGCACCTTCAGCAGATAGTCCATCTCGCCGGCCAGGGCCACGCAGTCGATGACCTCCTGCCAGGCCTGCACGGCGGCGCGGAACGCGTCCATCGGGCTCTGGCGCTGGCTGGGCGTGTGCTTCTCCAGCCGCACATTGATATAGGCCGACAGGCCCAGGCCCACGCGCTCAGGCGCCACCTGCGCGCTGTAGCCGGTGATCACGCCGTCGGCTTCCAGGCGGCGGACGCGGCGCAGCACCGCGGAGCTGGACAGGCCGACGCGCTCGGCGAGTTGCTCGAAGCTCAGGCGGGCATCCTGCTGCAGCGCCTCGATGATGCGCTGATCAATGGCATCGAGCGGAATCGATTCACTCATGTGTTCAATTTTGCAGGATTCCTGCGCGAAATATGCGTACAAAGCCAGAACTTGCAGGCATCCTGCGGCGCAGCCTTCCTACAGTGCCGCACCCCCAACCTGGAGCAGCAAATGGCGGCATTCATCCCCTGGGACAACCCGATGGGCTGAGGCCGGGCCGAGTCAGGTCCCTGCGGACCTGACGACGCCGGCCGAAGGCCGGTGGCCGTCTCGCGGCCGCCGGCTGGGTGCCGGACTCCACACCACACTTCAACAGACCGGAGATCAACATGGCGCAATTCACTCCCTGGGACAACCCGATGGGCACCGCCGGTTTCGAGTTCATCGAGTTCGCCGCTCCCGACCCCAAGGCCCTGGGCCAGCTGTTCGAGACCATGGGCTTTCGCGCCGTGGCCAAGCACCGCCACAAGAACGTGCTGCTCTACCGCCAGGGCGACATCAACTTCATCGTCAACGCCGAGCAGGCCTCGTTCGCGCAGCGCTTCGCGCGCCAGCACGGCCCCTGCGTGTGCGCCATCGCGTTCCGCGTCAAGGATGCCGCCTACGCCTACGAGCGCGCGCTGGAACTCGGCGCCTGGGGCTTCGACAACAAGACCGGCCCGATGGAGCTGAACATCCCGGCGATCAAGGGCATCGGCGACTCGCTGATCTATTTCGTCGACCGCTGGCATGGCAAGGACGGTCGCCAGGCCGGGCAGATCGGCGACATCAGCATCTACGACGTCGACTTCGTGCCCGTGCTCGATGCCGAGGGCAAGCCGGTCAGCAGCGTGGTGCCGGGCTATGGCCTCGAATACATCGACCACCTGACGCACAACGTCTACCGCGGTCGCATGAAGGAATGGGCCGACTTCTACGAGCGCCTGTTCAACTTCCGCGAGGTGCGCTACTTCGACATCGAAGGCAAGCTGACCGGCCTGAAGAGCAAGGCCATGACCAGCCCCTGCGGTCAGATCCGCATCCCGATCAACGAGAGCAGCGACGACAAGAGCCAGATCGCCGAGTACCTGCATCTCTACAACGGCGAAGGCATCCAGCACATCGCGCTGGCTTCTCCCGACATCTATGCGTCGGTCGACGGCATGAAGCAGGGCGGCGTGGAGTTCCAGGACACCATCGAGACTTACTTCGACCTGATCGACAAGCGCCTGCCCAACCACGGCGAGAACGTCGCCGAGCTGCGCCGCCTGCGCATCCTGATCGACGGCGCCGCCCACCTGGGCGCCGAAAAGGAGCTGCTGCTGCAGATCTTCACCAAGGAAGTGATCGGCCCGATCTTCTTCGAGCTGATCCAGCGCAAGGGCAACGAGGGCTTCGGCGAGGGCAACTTCCAGGCCTTGTTCGAAAGCATCGAGCTGGACCAGATTCGACGCGGCGTTCTAAAGGACGAGCCGGCGAGCGCCTGAGAATCCCGGGCCATGGATCCAGTGGCCCAATCGATTCAAGCGCAGCTGGCCGCGGTGGACGCCGAGCGCATCCGCCGCGCTGCCGAGGGCCTGGGCGTGCGGGTGCAAGCGCTCAAGGCCTTCCAGCAGCGGCGCTTCCGCGTCGCCTATGCCGATCTGCTGGCCACGCCGCGCTATGCCGGCGCGGCCGGCTTCTTCCTCGAGGAGCTCTACGGCCCGCGCGACTTCAGCCAGCGCGACGCGCAGTTCCAGCGCATCGTCAAGCCGCTGGTGCGCCTGTTCCCCGCCGAGGTGGTGGATACCGTGCACCAATTGGCCCGATTGCACGCGCTCAGCGAGGCGCTGGACACGCGCATGGCCCGGCAGCTCGGCGACGAGGCCGTCACCCCGGCCGACTATGTACGCGCCTGGCAGGCCACCGGCGACGCCGAGGGCCGCGCGCAGCAGATCCACCTGACCTTGGGCGTCGGCCGCGCGCTCGACGTCTACACGCGCAAGCCGCTGCTGCGCGGCATGCTGCAGATGATGCGCAAGCCGGCGCAGCTGGCCGGCCTGTCGGAGCTGCAGCAGTTCCTCGAATGCGGCTTCGACACCTTCAGGGCGATGAAAGGTGCCGGCGACTTCCTCGACACCATCCGCCATCGCGAGGAAGTTTGGGCCGCCACCCTGTTTGCCGGCGACCCCGAGGCCCGCTTCGCCGCGCTGTTCTAGAAGAACAAGCTCAGCCCCTGGCGGACCAACGCGAACGCCCCCACCGCCGCCAGGCCGAGGATGGCCAGCAGACCTCCGCCGAGCGCGAACTTCAACCAGCCCCAGCGACGGTGCTGGGCGTCGCCGGCGATGCGCAGCAGCAGGTCGGCCACCGCCACCACGACGAACACGCCGAGGCCGAAGTTGCGTGCCGTCGGCGAGCTGAGCACCAGCCCTCCGGCGAACAGCAACGCCGCGAACGCGTAGACCCGGTGCACCCAATGGCGCATCACGCTCGACGCAAGGCTGCCGGGCAGGCTGAGCGTCAGCAGCGCCTGCAGGGCCAGGCCGGCGCGGGTCAGCCAGACCGCGCGCTGCGCCTTCAGGCGCTGCTCCTGCTCGATGCCCTGCAGCACGCGGCCGGTGATGGTCACCGCGCGCGCCGCGGTCTCCAGCATCGGCCCCGAGGGCTCGGGCGCCGGCCGGAAGGCCTCGCGCGCCCAGCTCAGCAGGCCGGCGTCGTTGAGCACCGCGCGCAGCGCCTGCTCGACGCGATCATGGCGGGCGCCGTCGTCCGGCCCAAGCGCCGCCCAGACCTTGCCGAAGGCCTGCTGCAGCGTCGGCTGGCCGCTTTCGCGCAGCGCCGCGGTGAAGCGCTGCACGAGCTCGTCGTGGTCCTGCTGGCTCATGCTCTCGCGCAGGATCGCGCGATGCGCCTCCTCGCGCAGCTGCTGACGCAGCAGGGCGTCCTCCTCGCCCGGCAGCAGCGCGGCGAGCAGGCGCTCGGCGCCGTCCAGCCGGCCCCAGAGGATGTCGTTGCGCCGCCAGTTCGCATCGAGGAAGCCCCCGAAGTTGAACAGCGCGGTGCCGGCCAGCTTGCGCTGCTCGGCCGCCGGTCGGTCCTTGACCAGCGACGGCGCATCCTCGGGGCTGACGCGCACCACCTCCACCGTGCTCGGCTCGCCGGTGCCGGTGTCGTAGTACAGCGGAAACGCCACCTGGTCGAACTCATCGAAGCGTGAGCGGTATTCGGCCAGCAGCTTGCGCAGGGTCTCGCCCTCGCGGCTGTTGAGCAGCTCGGCACCGGGCAGGCTGGCGGCCACCGGGTCGACGACGACGGCGATGCGGCTGATCTCCTTGCGGCTGCCGTCCGGCTGGTCGAGGTACTCCAGCTCGGGGGCCAGCGTCGGTCGGCCGAGCAGATCGCGCAGCAGGCGCAGCGCGCGGGCATGCGGGTGGTCGGCCTGCTCCCCCTCCAGCCGCAAGCCCTCCAGATCGGCCTCCAGCTGCTCCTGCAGCTCGGTGCGCTGGCCGGCCCGGGCCAGGCGGAACAGCATCTGCGCGCGATCGAAGACGTTCTGCTGCAAGGTCCGCGACGGGCTCGGCGGCGGCAGGTCAGCGACGCGGATCGGCACCACCTGGCCATTGACGCCGGGCAGGCTGTCGATGCCGGCCTGGCCGAGCAGCAGGCCGAGCAGCGCCGCCAGCTGCTTGCGCTGGGCCTCCGGCGCGGGCGACACGGCGCCGCCGTCGCGCAGCCCGTGCAGCACCTGGGCCAGCCCCTGGCGCAGCTGCTGCAGGGCCTGCTGCAATCGCACAAGATCCAGGGCCTGCAGCGCCCCGCCGGCATGGCGGCGCAGGCGCTTGAGCAAGGCTTCCTCACCCTCGCCGGCGGTCTCGACGCCTTCGTCCAGCCCGCGCAAACGCGGCAGCAGGCGCTGCAACTGCTTGGTCTTGCGCAGCAGGAAGGCGGCACGGCGGCGGCGGTAGCTGCGATCGAAATCGGACAGGAAGGCGTTCACCGAGGCGGTCTGCGTCGCCGTGCGCTCGCGCGCGTGGTCGTAGTAGCGCTCCTCGCGCCAGGCGCGCACCAGCGCGCGCAGCGCGTACTGCAGATCGCTGTCCGGATCCACGTCCCAGCGCCGGCCGAGCTGGCGGGCGAGTTCGTCGCTGACCGTGTTCAGGCGCAGGCGCCGGTAGGGCAGGAAGGAGACGCCGTAGTACTCGAGCATCCGCGTCAGGTCGAGCTCGGCCCAGTTGGGCACCTGGTTGTCGCGCAGCAGGATGCGCGCGAACGGGTCATCGGCCTGCATCTCGATGTCCTGCTCGACCATGCGCACCATGCGCTCGACCCGCTCGATGCGGCGATTGCGCTTGAGCACCGCCTGCAGGTCCTCGCGGATGGTCTCGTACTGCGGGATCGAGCTCAGCGCGGCCAGCGCATTGGCCAGCGCATGCGGCTTGCCCTCGGCCTTGCGCTGCTGGCGTGGGTCGACCGGCGCCGGTTCCACATAGACGAGCTTGCGCTCGACCGGCAGCGCCTCCTGGCGCGAGGACAGGGCCTCGACCGCGTGGCTGAAGGGCTTGTTGTCCAGATAACCGCCATCGCCGAAGGGGCGGCGCATCCAGCCGTCGCCAGCCAGATCGGCCTCGCCCAGCCCGCTGAAGAAGCGCTTGCGGTCCGCAAAGTCCTGCGCCTGGCCCAGCTTCGCGCAGACGCGGGCCGCGTCCTGCAGGGTCATGGGCTCGAAGGCGAACGGAAAGCTGGAGGTGCAGCGCGCGGCAAAGGCCAGGAACGGCGAATCCTGGTTGCGGAAATCGGAGCTGGGCGCCGCTGCCGGATCGCTCGGCTCGGTATAGCGGAACTGGAACACCTGCCGGTGCCGGCGCTCGTGCACCAGCTTGTCGAACAGCCGGATCGGCACGATCGAGCCCTCGATGTCGGTGGTGGTCACGAAGAGGTCGATCTCGTCGGCGAGCGGCGAGCGGGCCGCCGGCGTCGCCGCTGCAGGCAGCGCCGGTGGCGCGGCCTCCATGTCCTGCATCGCCGCCAGCAGCTTGAGGTACATGCGGTCGCTGTTCAGCAGCGAGTTCGGCGCCCGCGGCGGATCCAGCGGCAGTTTCTTGACGGACTCGGCGTCGTTGAGCAGCAAGCCGATATCGCCCTCGTCGACCCAGAGCTGCTGCAGCGGCGCGAAGGGCTGACCATTGGCCAGGGCCTTGGCGAGAAAGACGCCGTTGATGCCACCGGCCGAGGTGCCGGCAATGACGTCGACCACAAAGCGCTGGCGATCGCTGGCGAAGGCCGGGTCGCGCGGCCTGCCTTCGGCGTCGAAGGGGTCGTCGCCACGGCCCTGCGCGTGCAGCCGGGCCAGTGCCCGCAAGCCCGGATTGGCCAGCAGCCAGCTGAGCTTGCGGTAGACCACGCGGCTGCCGCCGCCTGCGGCCACGCTGCCGTCCTTGGGCGTTGCGCAGCAGGCCTCGAACAGCTCGTTGGCGACGCCGTTGATGTAGATGGCCAGCGACACGCCGCCGTACATGACGACGCCGAAGCGCAGCTCGCTGGTGTATTGCCCCTCCGACATGGCGCCCTCCCGCTGAAAACGGGCGGCATGTTCGGGCTCGCCCGGCCCGGGGGCAAGCGCCATTCGGGGGACAGGGTTTACATGAACAGGTGCTCGCCGGCGTTGTTGCCGCCGAGGATCACGTAGTTCACCTTGCGCAGATCCATCAGCTGGGTGCCGCCCGAGTAGGAGATCGAGCTCTGCAGGTCCTCGCGCATCTCGGTCAGGGTGTCGGCGAGGCGACCCTTGATCGGCTCCAGGATGCGCTTGCCCTCGACATGCCGGCGCTCGCCCTTGTTGAAGTCCGAGGCCGAGCCGAAGTAGGCCTTGAAGCGCTCGCCGTTCTCGACCACCGTCTCGCCTGGCGATTCCTCATGGCCGGCGAACAGCGAGCCGATCATCACCATGCTGGCGCCGAAGCGGATGCTCTTGGCGATGTCGCCATGGTGGCGGATACCCCCATCGGCAACGATGGGCTTGCTGGCCACGCGCGCGCACCACTTCACCGCACTGAGCTGCCAGCCTCCGGTGCCGAAGCCGGTCTTCATGCGCGTGATGCAGACCTTGCCCGGACCGATGCCGACCTTGGTCGCGTCGGCGCCCCAGCGTTCGAGATCGATCACCGCCTCCGGCGTGCCGACATTGCCGGCGATCACGAAGGCGGCCGGCAGCTTCTGTTTGATGTGGGCGATCTGCCGCTGCACCGCGTCGGCGTGGCCGTGGGCGATGTCGATGGTGATGTAGTCGGCGCCCAGGCCCTCGGCGGCGAGCGCGTCGATGGTCTCGAAGTCGCGCGCCTGCACGCCAACGCTGATCGACACGAACAGCCCCGCCTCGCGCATGCGCCGCGCGAACGCGACGTTGTCGAGGTCGAAGCGGTGCATCACATAGAAGTAGCCCTCGCGGGCGAGGAAGGCGGCGATCGGTTCGTCGACCACCGTCTTCATGTTCGCCGGCACCACCGGCAGCTTGAAGCGCCGGGGACCGAAGGGGATCGAGGTATCGCATTCGCTGCGGCTCGTCACGCGGCACTGGCGCGGCAGCAGCTGGATGTTGTCGTAGTCGAAGATGTCCATCGGGCAAGTCCTTGCGCCAACGACGGGTGTTGGCGGGGGATTGTGCCGCCAGCTCGGTGCCGCAGGACGCTCAGTCGTTGCGCACCGCGTGGCGCTGGTAGCGCCCGCGCTTGTCCAGCCAGATCAGCAGCCACTCGTCGTCGATGCCCATGAAGCTGTCGCGCTGCGGGCCGGTGCGATAGATCAGGTCGCGCCCGGTGGACTGAAAGTGGGCAGCCTGCGAAGACGGCCCCAGCAAGGCCTCGATCTCGGCGCGCCGTCTGCCGGGCAGCTGCCGCAACGCATCGGCCAGCATGGCCTGCCGTGAACTGGGCAGGCCGGACACGCCACTTCGGGCGTCAGCGGCCAGCCAACTGGCTCGATCGAAGGGTCTGAGATTCGAACCGCTGGGCAAGGCCCGGGGCAACAGGCCGCAAAGCAGCAGCACGAACAGCAGTGCAATCGACAGGCCGGCCATCCACTCGGCCCGGTGTCGCAAGGTCGGCATCACCTCCCGCCCATCGCGCCGCTCCTGACTCCATTCCAGGGCGGTGCCCAGCGTGACCAGGACCACCAAGGGTGCGCTGATCAACAAGGACAGCAAGAACAGCGGAAACAACAGGGTATTGCCGAGCGCCGGAACCCCGTTCAGGACCAAGGGCAGGTAGCCGAAGTAGCCCAGGCCCAAGGCCGCTGCAGCCACGATGCGTTTCGAAGGTCTGACGACCACCCCGGTTCCTCCAAGAGAGAAGCGCCCCTGCGCTCCATCGTGCCAAAGCAAAACGCCACCGCCATTTCCCCTGGCGGTGGCGCCTGCCTCATCTTCTTGTTCTTTTCGTTTTAGGGATCCTGGCTGGATCCTCACCCCTGAACGCCTGCAATGACAGCGCGGCCCGCAGTGTGTCCACCCCCCACATTCACAACAAGAACCCCCCCCAAAAGGGGGATTTCTGGGGGAGCGGCTCAGGGATCGCCCGGAGCGGAGGCCGACTTCGACGGCGCGGCCGGCTCGCCGCCCAGTGCCAGCACCAGGAAGCCGTCGGCGCGCAGGTGGCGCTGCAGGGCTTGCTGCACCTGCTCAGGACTGACGGCCTGCAAGCGCTGCAGCAGGCCATCCAGTGGCTGAGGATGCGCCCAGTCGGCATCGTCAAGCTGTTGCAGCAGCGCCGCGGCCAGGCCGCTGTCGGTGGCCAGTTGCTGGCGCCGGCCGGTCAGCACGCGCTGGCGCACCCGCTCCAGCTCGTCGGCCGCCAGACCCTGCTGCTGCAGGCGGCGCAGCTCCTCGGGCAGCGCCGCCTCGACCTCGGCCAGACGCTCCGGCGCGCCGCTGGCCAGGATGCGCACGCGCGCCCGGTTCGAACCGCCACCGCCCAGCCCGGGCCGCGGCAGTTCCAGCTGCATGCTGACGCTGTAGCTGATCGCCTCGCGACCGCGCAGGCGGTCGGCCAGGCGGCTGCCCATCGGGCTGCCGTCGCCGGCCAGCACCAGCAAGCCGAGCATCAGCGCCGGCAGGTCCTCGTCGGACTCCTGCAGCGGCAGCCATTGCTGCCAGAGCACGCGGCCGCTCTCGCCCGGCGAGACAGGGCCGGCAAAGCGTGCCGGCGGCACCTCGCGGTGTTCCAGGCGTTCCGGCTCGAAACCCGGGTTCTCCGCCTTGTGCCAGCGGCCCAGCAGGCGCTCGATGGCCGCCTCCAGGCCCTCGGGCAGCGCGCCGGCCACGCTCAGTCGCGCGTCGTTGGCCGACCACCAGCGCGTCGCCCAGGCGCGCAGCGGCTCGACCTCCATCTGCTGCCAGATGCGGCGCAGCTCGTCCAGGCTGCGGGAGCGTGCCAGCACCCCGGCTCCCAGTTGCGCCTCCGCGTACTGGCGCAGCTGCTCCTGGATGGCGCTGGCCGGGTGGCGCTGCTCGATCTCGATGCGCGCCAGCGCGGCCTGGCGCATGCGCTGCAAGGCTGCCGGCGGCAGCGCCGGCTCCTTGAGCAGCCCGACCGCCAGCTCCAGCGCCGGCAGCAAACGCTCCCGCGGCGCGCGCAGTTGCATCTGCAGGCTCTGCGGCGCGGCGGCGAAGCGCAGCTGCGCGCCCAGTTGCTGCAGGCGCGCGCGCAGCGCCGGCCCCTGCAGGCGCTGCGTGCCGCTGCCGCCGCCTTCCATCAGCATCTGGGCGATCGCCAGCGTCGCCACTTCGTCGCGCAGGTCCTCCGGCCGGCCCCAGCGCAGCTCCAGCAGCAGAGTGCTCATCTCGCCGGGCAGGGCCTGGGTGGCCAGGCGCAGGCCACCGGCCAGGCGGCGGCGCTCGGCGGCCGGCGCCACGCCCAGCACCGCCGGCTGCGACGCCGCGGACGCCGCGACCGGGGGCGCGGCGGGGGCCGATGCCGCAGAGGCCGCCACAGCCGGCGGTCGCCCGCGGCCCAGGCGGTCCAGTTCGGCGCCCGGATCGGCCACGGTGTCGACCTGCGCCGACCGCGAGAACAGCCGCGCCCAGAAGCCGCCGACCGGAAGCTCCTGCACCTCGGGCTCGCTGCCCACGCCCGGCGCGGTGAGCACCCGCGCCAGATTGCGGTTCTCGGCGCGCAGGTACTCGCCGGCCACGCGGCGCACCGCCTCCGGCTTCAGCTGACCCAGTTCGGCCAGCAGGCGCAGCGGCAAACGCCAGTCGCCGGCGCCATAGGCATCGGAGAGCAGCCGGGCGACGGTCTCCGGGTTCGCGATCTGCTGGCGCAGCGCGGCCACCAGGCGCTGTGCGTTCTGCCGCACCCGGGCGTCCAGGGTCTCGCTGCGCTCCAGGCCTTCGATGCGCTCGATCCAGCGCTGCTCGATCTGCGCCAGCGCCTCCAGTGCCTGCGGACTGTCGCTGGCCAGGGTCGGCAGGCTCAGGCCCACCCCCATCAGAAAGGGCTCGCGGCTGATCGGCAGCAACGGGTTCAAGGCCCCGGCGGTGAACGGCGTCTCGCGGCCCATCACCTGGGTCTGCGTCTCCTCCAGCATCAGCGCGCCGAGCACCGCCACCGCGGCGGCATCCGGGTGCGCCAGACCGGGAACCCGGTAGGCGAGCGCCAGACCCGTGTGCGGGCCGCGCACCGTGCCCAGGCGCGGCCGGCGCTGTGGCGGCTCGGCCGGCAGCGCCAGCTCGCTCAGGGCCTGCTGGGGACGGGCCACCGCGCCCAGGGTCTGTTCGGCAGCATCCAAGGCCTGGGCGGCATCGAAGGCGCCGGCGACGATGAGCAAGGCGTTGTCCGGCCGGTAGTAGCGCTCGTAGAAGGCCCGCAGGCTGTCCAGCGAGAAGGCCTCGATCTCCTCGCTGTAGCCGATCACCGGCCGGCCATAGGGGTGCTGGCGGAACAGGGTGCGCTGCACCGCATGCGCCAGCAACTGCGGCTGGCTGGAGATGCGCAGGCCCATCTCGTTGAGCACCAGCGGCTTCTCCTTGGCGAAGTCGGCGGCCAGCAGGCTGGCGCCGCACATGCGCGCGGCCTCCAGCGCCAGCACCTGCCGCAGCGTGTCGGCGCTCTGCGGGAAGCTGGCGCTGTAGTTTGTGCGGTCCTTGGTGGTCGTGCCGTTGAAACGCACGCCCAGGCGCTGCAACTCGGCACCGAGGTCCGCGTGGGCCGCGTTACCGCGGAAGGTCATGTGCTCAAGCAGATGGGCCAGCCCGGCTTCGCCCTCCCCTTCGTGGCGGCTGCCGACGCGGTAGGTGAGCAGCGCCATGGTGTGGGTCTGCCGCGCCTCGGGCAGCAGCAGCACATGCAGGCCGTTGTCCAGCCGGTACTCGCGCACCGGGCCGAACTGGCGGACCAGCTCGGGCGCGGCACGGGCCGCAGACAACAGCAGAAGGCAGAAAGCGAGGGCGAGCAGGCGGCGCATGCCGCCCAGTGTGCGTCAGCGCCGCAGAACCCCGCGCAAAGCCAGCCCGGTGTGCGTGCCCGCGGCCACCAGATCCTCCGGCGTGCCGGCCGCCACCACCCGACCGCCGCCGCTGCCTCCCTCGGGTCCGAGGTCGACGATCCAGTCGGCCTCGGCGATCAGGTCGAGGTCGTGCTCGATGACCCAGACCGAGTGGCCGGCATCGACCAGGCGGTGCAGCACCGCGATCAGCCGCGCCACGTCGGCCATGTGCAGGCCGACCGTCGGTTCGTCGAGCACATAGAGCGTGCGCGGCTGGCGCTGCTTGCGCACGTCGTCGCGCACCTTCACGAGCTCGCTGACCAGCTTGATGCGCTGCGCCTCACCGCCGCTCAAGGTCGGCGACGGCTGGCCAAGCTGCAGATAGCCGAGGCCGACGTCCTGCAGCAGCTTGAGCGGGTGGGCGATCGCCGGCATCGCGACGAAGAAATCCACCGCCTCGTCGACCGGCATGGCCAGCACCTCGCCGATCGAGCGGCCACGCCAGCGTGCTGCCAGGGTTTCCGGGTTGAAGCGCTGACCCTGGCATTGGTCGCAGACCAGCTTGACGTCGGGCAGGAAGCTCATCTCCACGGTGCGCATGCCCTGCCCTTCGCAGGCCGGGCAGCGGCCGGGGCCGGTGTTGAAGCTGAAGCGCGCGGCCGCGAAGCCGCGCGCCTTGGCCTCCAGCGTCTCGGCGAACAGCTTGCGGATCGCATCCCAGAAGCCGATGTAGGTCGCCGGGCAGGAGCGCGGCGTCTTGCCGATCGGCGTCTGGTCGACCTCGAGCACGCGCTCGATGGCCTCGAAGCCGCTGATGGACTCGCAGCCCTTCCACTGCTTGGGCGCCTTCCTCAGCGGTACGGCCGCGGCCAGGTTGTCGAGCAGGACCTCGCGGGCCAGCGTGCTCTTGCCCGAACCGCTGACGCCCGTCACGCCGACCAGCCGTGCCAGCGGCAGGCGCGCCTGCAGGCGCTGCAGGTTGTGCAGGCTGGCGCCCTCGACCGCGATCCAGTCCGCGCCCTCAGTCCCGCGCCGCGGGCGCGAAGGGTGCTGCATGGGCTGCGCCAGGCAGCGGCCCGTCATGCTCTCGGGCGCGGCCGCCAGATCGGTCGCCGTGCCCTGGGCCACCACCTGGCCGCCCCGGCGGCCGGCGCCGGGGCCGATGTCGATCAAATGCTCGGCGCGGCGGATCGTGTCCTCGTCGTGCTCGACCACTACCAAGGTGTTGCCGCGCGCGCTGAGCAACTGCAGCGCGTCGAGCAGGATGCGGTTGTCGCGCGCATGCAGGCCGATGGTCGGCTCGTCCAGCACATAGCAGACGCCTTGCAGGTTCGAGCCCAGCTGGGCGGCCAGGCGGATGCGCTGCGCCTCGCCACCACTGAGCGTGGGCGCGGCGCGGTCCAGGGTCAGGTAGCCGAGGCCGACCTGCTTCAGGAAGGCCAGGCGCGAGCGGATCTCCGCGAGCACGTCGCGGCCGATGTCGTGCTCGCGGCCGGCCAGGGCCAGACCATCGACCCAGTGCAAGGCCTCGTCCACGCTGAGCTGCGCAATCGCCGCGATCGGTGCCTCGGCAAAGCGCACGCCGCGCGCCACCGGGTTCAGGCGGGCGCCGCCGCAGTCCGGACAGACCGCGTCGCCGACCTCGATGTCCGGCTCGTGGCTGAGCTGCTGTTCGCGGCCTTTCTCGTCGGGCACGGTGTCGTCGAGCAGCGTGCGCTGCGCTCGGTCCAGCTGCAGGCCGGTGCCCACGCAAGCGCTGCACCAGCCATGCTTGCTGTTGTAGGAGAACAGGCGCGGGTCCAGCTCCGGGTAGCTGGTGCCGCATTGCGGGCAGGCACGCTTGGTGGAGAACACCCGCACCGGTTGGCCACCACTCAGATCGGGCAGCACATGAACCACGCCCTTGCCGACCTCGATCGCCTGGGCGAGCAGCGCACGCAGCTCGGCCTCGCGCTCCGGGCCGACCTCGATCTCGCCGACCGGCAGCTCCAGCGTGTGTTCCTTGAAGCGGTCCAGGCGCGGCCAGGGCTTGATCGGCGTGAACAGGCCGTCGACGCGCAGATGCGTGTAGCCCTTGCCCGCATAGGCCTTGGCCAGATCCGTGTACAGGCCCTTGCGGTTCAGCACCAGCGGCGCAAGCAGGCCGATGCGCTGGCCCCGGTAGTCGCGCAGGATCTGCGCGGCGATCTGCTCCGGCGATTGCGGCGCGACCTCGGCGCCGTCGTGCACGCAGTGCTGGATGCCGAGCTTGACCCAGAGCAGGCGCAGGAAATGCCAGACCTCGGTGGTCGTCGCCACCGTGCTCTTGCGCCCGCCGCGACTCAACCGCTGCTCGATCGCTACCGTCGGCGGGATGCCCCAGACGGCATCCACCTCGGGGCGACCTGCGGGTTGCACGATCGAGCGCGCATAGGCGTTCAGGCTCTCCAGGTAGCGGCGCTGGCCCTCGTTGAACAGGATGTCGAAAGCCAGGGTGCTCTTGCCCGAGCCGCTGACTCCCGTGATGACATTGAACTTGCCGCGCGGCACATCCACCGTCACGCCCTTCAGGTTGTGCTCGCGGGCATTGACGATCTGGATCGCCTCGCTCTGCGCGGCGCGCTCCTTGCGCCGCTGCATCAGCAGAGTCTGCAGCGGCCTGCCGAAGTTGGCCTGTTCTGCCGCCTTCAGGGGCTCGTCCATCGCCAGCGCGTAATCGCGCAGCGCTTGGGCGGTATGGCTTGTCGGGTGCTCGCGCACCTCCTCGGGCGTGCCCTGGCAGACCAGCAGGCCACCGCCGGCACCGCCCTCGGGGCCGAGGTCGAGCAGCCAATCGGCGGCGCGGATCACATCGAGGTTGTGCTCGATGAGCAGCAGCGAATGCCCGGCCTGCATCAGCTTGCGCAACGAGCGCATCAGCTTGGCGATGTCGTCGAAATGCAGGCCGGTGGTCGGCTCGTCGAACACGAAGAGCAGGCCCTTGCGCGCGACGCGCTTCTTCTCCGCGGACTCGGCCAGGTGCGAGGCCAGCTTGAGCCGCTGCGCCTCGCCGCCGCTCAAGGTGGGCACCGGCTGGCCCAGGCGCAGATAGTCCAGGCCGACATCCTGCAACGGCTGCAGCTTGACGAGCAGCTCGCGGTCGGTGCGGAAGATGTCGACGGCCTCGGCGACGGTGAGCTCCAGCACATCGGCCACGCTCAGGCCGGTGCCCAGCTTGACCTCCAGCAGCTCGGCGCGGTAGCGCGTGCCGTTGCAGTCCGGGCAGCGCAGATAGACATCGCTGAGGAACTGCATCTCCACATGCTCGAAGCCGGTGCCCGAGCAGCTCGGACAGCGCCCGTCGCCGGCATTGAAGCTGAAATGCCCCGGCGTGTAGCCGCGCTCGCGGGCCAGCGGCAGGGCCGCAAAGCGCTGGCGGATGATGTCAAAGCCGCCGACCACCGAGATCGGGTTGCTGCGCGCCGTCTTGCCGATCGGGCTCTGGTCAACGAAGACCACGCCGGCCAGCCAGTCGGCGCCCAGCAGGCGGTCGTGGCGGCCGGGGGCGTCGGTGCTCTCGCCGAAATGGCGCTTCAGCGCCGGCACCAGCACATCCTGCACCAGGGTCGACTTGCCGGAGCCGCTGACACCGGTGACGACGACGAAGCGCTCCAGCGGGATCTCGACCGACAGGCCTTGCAGATTGTGTTCGCGCGCACCTTCGAGGATCAGGCGCTTGGCGCTGCCATCGACCGCGCGCTTCAGGCCCATGCCGACATGACGGCGTCCGCCCAGGTAGTTGCCGGTCAGCGTGTTGGCGTCGCGCAGCGCTTCCGGCGTGCCGTCGAAGACCACGAAGCCGCCGAGCTGGCCGGGGCCGGGGCCCATGTCGATGACGCGGTCGGCGGCGAACATCACCGCCGGATCGTGCTCGACCACCACCAGGGTGTTGCCGGCATCGCGCAGCCGGTGCATGGCCTGGGTGATGCGGTGCATGTCCCGCGGGTGCAGGCCGATCGACGGCTCGTCGAGCACGAACAAGGTGTTGACCAGGCTGGTGCCCAGGGCCGTGGTCAGGTTGATGCGTTGCACTTCACCGCCGCTGAGCGTGCGGCTCTGGCGGTCCAGGCTCAGGTAGTGCAGGCCGACGTCGCAGAGGTACTTCAGGCGCGTGCGGATCTCCTCCAGCAGATGGCCGAGCGCTTCGTCAAGCAAGGCCGAGGGCGGCTGGTAGGCGTCGAAGAAATCGCGCAGCTGCTGGATCGGGCGCTGCATCAGATCGGGCAGGCTGAAGCCGGGTAACCGATCCAGCTGCGCCGGCGTCCAGCGCACGCCGCGCGGCAGGAACTTCGGGCCGGACAGGACCTCGCCGCCCAGGCGCCACAGCAGCGACTCCAGCTGCAGGCGCGCGCCGCCGCAGGCCGGACATTCCGTGTAACTGCGGTACTTGGACAGCAGCACGCGGATGTGCATCTTGTAGGCCTTGGTCTCCAGGTAGGCGAAGAAGCGCCGCACGCCGTACCACTTCTTGCCCCACTGGCCGTCCTTGTAGCCCTCCTCGCCCTCCAGCACCCAGGCCTGCTGCTCGGCCGTCATGTGCGCCCAGGCGGCGTCGCGCGGGATGCCATGGAGGCCGGCATGGCGCATCAGATCCTCCTGGCACTCGGCCCAGGCCGGGGTCTGGAACGGCTTGATGGCGCCGCCGCGCAGGGTCTTGCGGTCGTCGGGGATGACCAGACCCCAGTCGACACCGATGACGCGGCCAAAGCCGCGGCAATGCTCGCAGGCACCGGCCGGCGAGTTGAAGCTGAACATCGCCGGCGCCGGCGACCGGTAGCGCCGGTCCGAAGCCGGACAGTGCAGGCTGTTGGCGTAGCGCCAGATGCGCTCATCGTCCAGCGACTGCGCCGCCATCAGGCCCTGCCCGCGCGCCAGGCAGGTCTCGATCGCTTCCATCAGCCGCGCCTCCTCGACGCTGGCGGCGCGGAAGCGGTCGGCGATCACGTCGATCCAGGTCTGCCCCTCCTGTTCGCGGCGGTTCAGGTATTTCGTGAAGCCGGCGCTGGACAGCCACTGCTCGATCTCGGCCTCGCCGACCGCAGCCGGCAGCGCCACCGCGAAGCTCAATGCGATGCGCGTGTCGCCTGCCTGCGCACGCAGATCGGCGGCGATCGAGGCCGGCGTGTCGGCGCGCACGCGCTGCGCGGTGTCAGCGTCGTAGAGCTCGGCGGCGCGCGCGAACAGCAGCTTCAGGTGGTCGTTGATCTCCGTCATCGTGCCGACCGTCGAGCGCGAGTTGCGCACCGGATTGGTCTGGTCGATGGCGATCGCCGGCGGCACGCCCTCCACCGCGTCGACCGCCGGTCGGTCCATGCGGTCGAGGAACTGCCGCGCATAGGCGGAGAAAGTCTCCACGTAGCGCCGCTGGCCCTCGGCATACAGGGTGTCGAAGACCAGCGAGCTCTTGCCCGAGCCGCTCGGCCCGGTGACCACGGACAGCGTGCCGGTCTCGATCTGCAGATCGAGGTTCTTCAGGTTGTGCTGGCGGGCGCCGCGGATGCGGATCGGAGCAGACATCGGGCAGGGCTTTGCAGGCAGGGGGCGGGCATTGTGGGGCGGCCAGCAAAAAGGCGCCCCGCGGGGCGCCCTTTGTCCGGCATGTCGAAGGCGTGTTCAGCCGGTCCTGCGGCGGCGCGTCAGGCCCAGTCCCAACAGGGCCAGACCGGCCAGACCGAAGGCGCCCGGTTCCGGCACCGCATTGGCGGTCGGCCGGCCGATCAGGCTCAGGCCGTTGCCGGGCGGCACGCCGTCGGCACCGAAGTCCGCCGGGTCACCGTAGAAGGCCTGGGCCCAGCCCTTGATGCATTGGGTCTGGCTCGACTCGTCCATCGGCGCACGGCTCGGCGCGTAGCCATAGCCGCAACCATAGCCGCCATAGCCGTAGCCATAGCCGCCATTGCCGTCGTACACATAGGTACCGACATCGCTGAATGCCCGGTCACCCAGCAGCAATTCCAGCGTGAAGCTCTCACCGGCGGCCAGGGTCACGAAGTCGTTCAGGGCCACGTCGCGGCCCGACCAGTAGTAGTCGCCCGAGCCGGCCTCGTCGTCCCATTCGTTGAGGTCGGCGCCGGTCTTCGTCAGTTCGATGCCGTTGGCGGTACGGCTCAGCGTTGCGCCGCTGGACCACAGGGTGTCCGTGTGGCCACCGACGGTCAGGTTGACGCTGGCGAAGTAGGAGGCGAGCAGGGCGTCGTTGCCGGTCAGTTCGACCTGCCAGTCGTAGAAGCGGGTCTGCAGGTAGCCGCCGTACAGATAGAAGTTCAGGCTGTAGGTCTGCGAGATGCCGGTGGTGTTGGTGACCTCGTAGCGCAGGCCGGCCTGGGCACTGGCGTCGTACAGGCGGCCGTCGGCGCGGCTGCTGGCGGCATAGGCGCCATGCTGGTTCGCAAAGCTCGAGGCATAGCCGTAGCCGGTGCTGCCGTACTCGTTCGCGTAATTGTTCGTGTAGCCGGTCTCGACATAGGCGCTGCCCGGAACACCGTTGACCTGGGCCGACGCGCTCAGCCCGCTGGCCGGGATGCTGGCCGCAAAAGCTGCGCCGCTGCTCAGGGCAGCTGCCAGCGCAAGAACATGCTTGTTGAATTTCATCGTGAAGCCTTGCTTGGTTAGAGTGCCGCCCTGGGAAGGCGGTCCGGACCTCGCAAGCAACATGCGAACCAGCCCGCTAAGCCCTTGATCGACATGGCCTGCGTTCCCGCCTTCGGGCCAGGCGTCAGGCTCACCGACACCCTCATTCATGCGCTTGCTCTTCTGCTGGGAAATGGGTAGCGGCTTCGGCCACATCGACCGCATGCTGGTCGTTGCGCAGGCCTTGCGTGCCCGTGGCCATGAGGTCGAGTTCGCGCTGCGCGATCTGTCGCGCGCCCACCGCCGGGTGATGGCCCAGGGTTTCCCTGCCGGTCAGGCGCCGGTCTGGCTGCCCCGCATGGCGCAGGCCCTGCCCCTGATCAACTACGGCGCGGTGCTGGCCCCGGCCGGCTGGCTGGATCCGCAAGGCCTGGCCGGGCTGGTGCGCGGCTGGCAGCGCTGGTTCGATCTGGTCCGGCCCGACGCCGTGCTCGTGGACCATGCGCCCACTGCGCTGCTCGCGGCGCGCGTGGCCGGCCTGCGGGTGCTGGCCATCGGCAACAGCTTCGAGCTGCCGCCGCCGCAGGCCGCCTTCCCGCCAATGGCCTGGTGGCGCCCCGAACTGGCCGCCCAGGCACCGGCCTGCGACGCCCATTTGCTCAAGCCCCTGAATGCCACGCTGACCCTTCTTGGCGCTGCACCCTGGTCGCGGCTGTCCCAGCTGTTCGAGGGCGTGCCCAGGGCCATGCTGCAACTGCCGGACCTGACCCATTACGAGCATGCCGGCGACGACCTCGCCTGCCTGGGCCCGGTCTATCTCGGCGACCGCGGCGAGGCCTCGCGCTGGCCCGAGGGCAGCGGCACGCGGGTGTTCGCCTACCTGAATGCCGAGCATGGCGGTGTCGAAGCCCTGCTCAAGGCCCTGGTCGCCCACGGTTGCCGGGCACAGATCTATGTGAAGAACATCAGACCGGAGCAGTTGGAGCGCCTGCGCCATCCGTCGCTGCGCTTCAGCGCCGAGCCGCTGCATGTCGACGACTGTCTGCGCGAGGCGGAGCTGGTCGTCTCGCATGCCAGCCTGGGCACGGTCACCGCCGCCGCCTTGGCCGGCCTGCCGCAGCTCGGCCTGCCGCAGCATATGGAGCAGTTGATGATCGGGCGCCGGCTGGCCACGCAGGGCATCGGCCTGAGCTGCGGCCTGGAGCGCCCGGGCGAGGAGGTCGGCGGTCTGCTGAAACGACTGCTCACCGAGCCGGTCTTTGCCGAGCGCGCCCGGGCGATGGCAACCCGCCATGCCGGGCTGCAGCCGGCGCAGACCGGCGAGCGCGCTGCCGATTGGATCGAGGCCTGTTGCCGATGAATCTCTACCTCGCGCTGCGACAGGGCTTCGCCACCTACGCCGAGGCCACCGCGATCGAACTTGCGGACGGTCCCGGCGGCCGCTACAGCTGGCGCGACCTCGACCGCGGCAGCGCCATGCTGGCGAATCTGTTCACCGACCTCGGCCTCGCGCCCGGCGACCGCCTCGCGCTGCAGGTCGACAAATCGGTCGAAGCCCTGCTGGTCTGGCTGGCCTGCCTGCGTGCCGGTCTGGTGCTGGTGCCGCTGAACCCGGCCTACCAGGCCGCCGAACTGAGCCACTTCCTGAAGGATGCGCAGCCGCGGCTGCTGGTCTGCCGGCCGGAACGCTTCGGTCCCGACAGCCAGCTTGCGTTCCCGCTCGGCGTCGAATGGGTGTTCACGCTGGGCAGCGAGCGCGACGGCTCGCTGCTGGAGCGCGCGGCGCAGTTCGCCGACACGCAGCAGCCGCTGGCCCGCACCGCGGACGACCCTGCCGCCATCCTCTACACCAGCGGCACCACCGGCGTCTCCAAGGGCGCGCTGCTCACGCACGGCAATCTGCTCAGCAATGCCCGCACCCTGATCGAGGTCTGGGGCTGGCAGCGCGAGCGGGACGTGCTGATCCACGCGCTGCCGATCTTCCATGTGCACGGCCTGTTCGTCGCGCTGCATTGCGCGCTGCTCGGCGGCAGCCGCATGCTGTGGCTGAACCGCTTCGACGGGCAGCGCGTCTGCGAGCTGTTGCCCGAGGCCACGGTCTTCATGGGCGTGCCCACCCTGTATACGCGCCTGCTCGCGCAGCCCGGGCTGAACCGCGAGCGCTGTGCCGGCATGCGGCTCTTCGTCAGCGGCTCGGCACCGCTGCAGGCGGAGACCTTCGACGCCTTCGCCGCGCGCAGCGGCCACCGCATCCTGGAGCGCTACGGCATGAGCGAGACCGGCATGCTGACGAGCAACCCGCTGGCAGGGGCACGCAAGCGTGCCTCGGTGGGACCGGCCCTGCCCGGCGTGATGCTGCGCATTGCCGACGCCGACGGCAGCGGCGTCGGAGGCGTGGAGGTGCGCGGACCCAACGTCTTCGCCGGCTACTGGCGGCGGCCCGAACTCAATGCCAGCGAGTTCACGCCGGACGGCTTCTTCCGCACCGGCGACCTGGGCAGGCTGGACGAGGACGGCTATCTGTTCCTGGTCGGCCGCGCCAAGGACCTGATCATCAGCGGCGGCTTCAATGTCTACCCGGCCGAGGTCGAACTGCAGCTGAACGAACTGCCCGGCGTCGCCGAGTCGGCCGTCATCGGCCTGCCCCATGCGGACCTCGGCGAGGCGGTCACCGCGCTGCTCATCGCCCTGCCCGGTCACCACCTGGACGAGGGGGCACTGATCGCCGCGATGCGGCAGCGCCTGGCCGCCTTCAAATGCCCGAAACGCATCCTGCGGGTGCCCGAGCTGCCGCGCAATGCGATGGGCAAGGTGCAGAAGAAACTGCTGAGAGAACAGCATGCCGGGCTCTACCGCTGAAGCCGTCTGCCCACGCTGCGGCGCCGGCTTCCACTGCGGCGCGCAGCAGGATCGCTGCGACTGCTTCGACCTGAAGCTGGACGACGCGCTGCGCGCCGAGCTGGCGCAGCGCTACACGGATTGCCTGTGCCTGCGCTGCCTGCGCGAGCTGCAGCAGCGACCGCCTGGAGCCGCCGCATGAATGGCCTGTCGCGCCGCCGCGGCCTGCTGCTGCCGCTGGCGCTGGCCCTGCCACCCGGCCTGCGCGCCGCCTCATCCTGGAAGGTCTACGGCTCGACGCAGTACGCGCCCTTCTCCTTCCTGCAGGACGGTCGGCCCAGCGGGCAGTTGGTGGAGCGACTGAACGAGATCGGCCAGCGCATCGACGAGCGCTTCGACCTGGAACTGCTGCCCTGGCCGCGGGCCATGGCGCTGGCCGGCGAAGGCGGCGGCGGTCTGCTCGGCGTGTCCTGGACGGCCGAGCGTGCGATCCGGCTGGACTACTCGCTGCCGCTGATGCACGACGAGCTGCGCATCGCCGTGCGCGCCGACAGCCGGCTGCAGTTCCGCGGCGTGGCCGACCTGCGCGGCCTGCGGGTGGGCATGGTGCGCGGCGCCACCGGCGGCAAGGCCTTCGACGACGCGGTCGCCGCCGGCGAGTTCCAGCTGATCCGCGACTGGAACGCGCCGCAACGGCTGCGCGCGCTGCTCGCCGGCCGGCTCGACGCCGCGGTGATGGGCAGCGGCCAGTGGGGACTGGCACCGGTGCTGAACGAGGTGCCCGAACTGGCCCGCCGACGCGCCGAACTGCGCCTGCTCGAACCGCCGCTGCTGCGCGACGCGCTGCACCTGGCCTTCCCCAAGGCCTTGCGCGCCACCGCGCTGCTGCGCCGCTTCGACGCCGTCCAGCGCCAGCGAGGGTAGGCCCGCTTGCCGGCCGGCCAGCGCAGGGCAAGACTGGGTTCATGCTTCCTGTCGCGCGCCGCCATCTGCTGCTGCTGGGCCTGCCCGGGTCGCTGCATGCCGAGACGCCGCTGAAGATCTATGGCGACGACCATCACCCGCCGTTCACCCAGTTGCTGCAGGGACGGCCGCAAGGCCTGCTGGTCGACCGCCTGCAGCGCGCCAGCGCCCGGCTGGAGCCCGGCATCGCGCTGGAGCTGACCGGCTGGCGCCGCGCCATGCAGCTCGCCCAGCTCGGCCATGGCGGCCTGGTCGGCGTGTCCTACACCCTGGCGCGGGCGCGCTGGCTGGACTACTCGCGACCGCTGGCGGTGGACGAGGTCCATCTCGTCAGCCGGCGCGACCAGGGTCTGGCGCCAACCCGGCTGCAGGATCTGCAGGGCCTGCGCATCGGCGTCGGCAACGGCATCAGCTATGGCCAGGAGTTCGAGGCCGCGCTGGCCAGCGGACTGTTCCAGGTCGAGCGCGACTGGGGACCGCTGCAGCGCCTGCGCATGGTGCTGGCCGGGCGCCTGCATGGCGTGCTGCTCTCCGGCGGCGTGCAGGGCATCGCGGCGCTGATCGCGCAGGACGCGAAGCTCAGCGAGCAGCGCGAGGCCCTGGCCGTCTCGCCGCGGCCGCTGCTGCAGGACCCGCTGCACCTCGGCCTGCCGAAAGCCTGGCGGCAGGCCGAGTGGCTGGCGCGCTTCGACGCCGCGGCGGCCGAAGCGCCCCGCTAGGCCTACTGCCCCAGCCGCGCCGGCGCCGGCACGCGCTGGCCGCTGATCGGCGTCCAGTCCTTCAGCCGCTGGCTCACGCTCTCGATCGCCGCCTCCAGCTGCGGATCGCGCCCGGCGTTCACCGCGGCCGGGTCCTGCACCACCTCGAGGTCCGGCGCCACGCCCTCGTTCTCGATGCGCCATTCGCCCTCGGGCGTGAAGAAGCGGAAGAAGGGCACGACCAGTTGGCCGCCGTCGATCAGCGGCGGGTTGGCCGAGATGCCGATCAGCCCGCCCCAGGTGCGCTGGCCGATCAGCGGGCCCAGGCCGAGGCGCTTGAAGGCATAGGGCAGGAAGTCGCCGCCGCTGCCGGCGTCCTGGTCGATCAGCATCGCCTTCGGGCCGTGGATGGCGCTGCCCGGGGTGTTGTAGACCAGACCGTCGCGGTCTTTCCAGCCGGCCAGATGCGGCCGCGCCAAGAGCTCGGTGATGTAGTTGGCCGCCTGGCCGCCGCCGTTGCGGCGGTCGTCGACGATCAGCGCCTCCTTGTCGGACTGCGCGAAGAACATGCGATTGAAGAACTGGTAGCCACCGGCGCCGGTATCGGGCAGGTAGACATAGGCGATGCGCCCGCCGCTGGCCTCCTGGACGCGACGGCGATTGCCCTCCACCCAGCTCCACTGGCGCAGCGCCACCTCATTGGCCAGGCTGGCCGGCTGCACGACGATCTGCCGCAGGCCCTGGCGGCCCTGGGCGTCGGCGGCCAGGCTCAGCGTGACCTGCTGGCCGACTTGGTGAGCCAGTAGCTCGTAGAGATTGCGCTGGCCTTCCAGCGCCTGGCCGTTGACGGCGAGCAGGAACTCGCCCTCGCGGGCCTGCGCGCCAGGCACCGCCAGTGGCGCCTTCAGGAACGGGTTCCAGGCGTCGCCGGTGTGGATGCGCTGGATGCGCCAACGGCCCTGCTCGAAGCCGAAATCCGCCCCCAGCAGACCGACCGGTACCTGCGGCTCCTGGTGCACATCGCCACCGCCGACGCGGTTGTGGCCGACCTGCAGCTCGGCGATCAGGTCGACCAGCAGCTCGTTGAGCGCCTCGCGCGTCGTGAGCTGCTCGACCATGGGCCGGTAGCGGCGGTAGACCGCGTCCCAGTCGATGCCATGCAGCGCCGGGTCGTAGAAGAAGGCCTTCTGCATCCACCAGGTCTCGTCAAAGATCTGCCGCCATTCCTCGCGGGGATCGATGCGGGCCCGCAGTCCGGCGGTATCGACCGGCTTGGCGTCGATCTTCTCGCTGGCATCGCCGACCTCCAGCCGACCCCGGCCGAGCTCCAGCAGCAGCTTCTTGCCGTCGCCGCTGAGTCCGTAGTCGGCCACGCCGGCACGCAGCAGCTTGGCCTGGCGCGACTCGAAGTCGAAGCGGTAGAGATCGGCCGTCGGCGTGCCGGCGGCCTCGGGCGCGTCGCGCTGCGCGCCGGGCTGGCGGCGGTCGATGAACCAGAGCGCACCGTCGTGCGCCACCTCCAGGCCCTGGTGGTTGCGCTCGGGCAGGGGCAGCGGCACCAGGCGCTGCGCCAGGCCTTCGAAGTCGATGCGCGTCGCCGGCGGCGCGGCGGGCGGCTTGGGCTCGGGCTTGGCGCCCGGCTTGGCGGGTTCGGCCGCCGGGGCCGGCTTCGCAGCCTCCTCGTCGCCGCTGCGCGGCGCCAGGGGCGACGCCCCATCGGCGCGCAGCACCGCCGCGTAGATGCCGGCGCGCAGCGGCCGCTCCTGCGTGCTCATGTCCAGACCGACGCGGCTCGGGCCGGCGTTCGTCGACGCGGTGAAGAACAGCAGATCGCCCTTGCGCGAGAACACCGGGTTCTCGGCATGCACCAGCGCCGAGTCGGCGCCGGCCAGGGCCTGCGAGCGGCCGAACTGGAAGTCGTGCACCTGGATCTGGCTCAGGTGATTGGCGCCGCGCAGCGTGTAGGCCAGGTAGCGGCCGTCCGGCGAGAAGGCCGGCGCAAAGCCGCTGCGGCGCGGCTGCGTGGCGATGCGCTGCAGCCCGGCCTGCGGCGCCTGCAGGTCGAAGGCGAACAGATTGAGACGCTGGTCCTGCAGCAGCAGGCGTCGCCCATCCGGGCTCCAGGCCAGCAGGCTGAAATAGTCGTCGGCCGGCAACAAGTGATCGCGCGCAGGCTTCAGACCCTGGGCATCGCGCAGCACCAACTGGTGGCGCCGGCCCGGGGCGTCGGAAACATAGGCCAGCTGCAGGCCGTCGGGGCTCCAGAACGCGTCCTTCTCGCGCACGCCGGAGCTGTTGCTCAGATTGCGCGGCGTGCCGTCCTTGACCGGCAGCGTGAAGACCTCGCCGCGCGCGCCGACCAGCACGCGCCGGCCGCTGGGCGACAGCCGGGCCGAGCCCATGCTGCGCGACGCATCCTTGAACTGCGGGCGGGTCTGCGGGCCATCGACCTGCAGCGCGATGTCCAGCGTGGCCGCGCCGCTGCCGTCGATGCGCAGGGTCTTGATCTGCCCGGCCACCTCGTAGACCAGGTCGGCGCCCAGCGCGTCGACGGCGCGCACGTCCCAGACCTTCTCCTGCGTGAGCTGGCGCAGCGCCTGCGTGCGGGTGTGGAAGGCCCACAGATTGGCCGCCACGCCGTCGCGGTCGGAAATGAAGACCAGTTCCTCGCCGGCCCAGACCGGTGCGATATCGCTGTGCCGGCCCTGCGGCAGGCGCGGCACCTGGCTCCAGCGCTGCGTCGCCGGCTCCAGGATCCAGATCGGCGGCGTCGAGCCGCCGCGGTGCAGGCGCCAGCCGCTGGTGCCGGCATGGCCGGCGCGCCAGGGCCGGAAGGCCAAATGCCGGCCATCCGGCGACCAGCGCCCCTCGAAGGCCTGGGCCTCCATCAGCTGGCGCTCGAATCCCCCCTCCACCGGCACCTCGTAGAGCTGGTTGCTGCGCCCATTGGGCACCGCGCGCGGGCTGGCGAACAGCACCTGCCGGCCGTCCGGACTCCAGCCGCTGACCACGTCGGCGGCCGGATGCCAGGTCAGGCGGCGCGGGCTGCCGCCCTCGACCGGGATCACATAGACATCGGTATTGCCCTCGTAGGCCGCGGAAAAGGCGATCAGCCGGCCGTCCGGCGAGAAGCGCGGCCCGAACTCGGCCGCCGCATGGCTGGTCAGGCGGCGTGGCGACCGGCCCTGGCGGTCGGCGACCCAGAGGTCGCCACCTTGCACGAAGGCCAGATGGGTGGCCGAGATCGCCGGCTCGCGCAGCAGCGGCGCGGGCGCGGCGATCAGCTGGCTGCTGAAGGCCAGCAGCGGCAACAGGGCAAGAGAGAGGCGCATGGACGTCGTCGCGGATGTCGGGGCAGCGACCATAACGCGAGCGGGCCCGCCCGGGCGCAAGACCTGCAGGCGGGCACGCGGCCCCGGCGACTCAGCCCGGGTTCACCCCAGATAGCGGGCGCGCAGATGCGCCTGGAAATGCGCCGGGTTCAGGGTCTCGCCGCTGGCGCGGCGGACCAGCTCCGGCGTGGTCCAGCGCGAGCCCTGGCTCCAGACCTTGGCCTGCAGCCAGTCGAACACCGGCTGCAGATCGCCGCCGGCGATGCGCGCGTCGAGGTCCGGCATCTCGCGGCGCATCGTCGCGAACCATTGCGCGGCGTACATCGCGCCCAGGGTGTAGCAAGGGAAGTAGCCGAACAGGCCCGAGGGCCAGTGAACGTCCTGCATGCAGCCGCGGTTGTAGTCGCCCTCGGTGGACAGGCCGAGCAGCTGCTGCGTCTTCTCGTTCCAGAGTGCCGGGATGTCGTCGCACTCGATCTGGCCCTCGATCAGCGCGCGCTCGATCTCGAAGCGCAGGATGATGTGCGCCGGGTAGGTGACCTCGTCGGCCTCGACGCGGATGAAGCCCGGCTGCACGCGGGTCAAGAGCTTGTGCAGGTTCTCCGGCGCGAAGGCCGGCTGCTCGCCCAGGTGCTTGACGACCAGGGGGCTCAACAGGCGAGCGAAGGCCGGGTGGCTGCCCAGCTGCATCTCGAAGCTCAGGCTCTGGCTCTCGTGCAGGCCCATCGAACGGGCATTGGCGACCGGCAGGCCCAGCCAGTCGCGCGGCAGGTTCTGCTCGTAGCGGCCATGGCCGGTCTCGTGGATCACGCCCATCAGCGCCGGGATCGGGTCGGTGTCGCTGTAACGGGTGGTCATGCGCACGTCCTCGGGCACGCCGCCGCAGAACGGGTGCGCCGATTCGTCGAGGCGGCCGGCCTCGAAGTCGAAGCCCATCAGCTGCATGGCCGCGTAGCCGAGTTCGCGCTGCGCGGTTTTTCCAAACGGCCCCTGCGGGCGCAGCACCGCATCGCCGGCCTGCCGGGCCTGCACCTCGCGGATCAGGCCGGGCAGCCAGGTCTTCAGGTCGGCGAACACGCGCTCGACCTCGGCACTGGTCATGCCCGGCTCGTACTGGTCCATCAGCGCGTCGTACTTCGCCAGCCCGGTGGCCTGGCTCAGGTGCGCGGCCGCCTCGCGGCTCAGCGCCACCACCTCCTTCAGATTCGGCAGATGGCCGGCCCAGTCATTGGCCGGGCGCTGCGTGCGCCAGGCATGCTCGCTGCGCGAGGCGGCCAGGCTCATCTTCTCGACCAGGGACTGCGGCAGCGCGTTGCTGGCGCGCCAGCTGCGGCGCATCTCGCGCAGGCTGGCCTGCTCGAAGTCGCCCAGCGGCTCGCCGCCGGCCTGTTCGAGCAGGGCCTTCAGCTCCGGCGCCGTGGCCAGCTCGTGCAGCAGCCCGCCCATCTCGGCCAGCGCCTGCGCGCGCGCCTCGTTGCCCTTGGCCGGCATGTTCGCGCTCTGGTCCCAGTAGGCGATGGATTGCAGATGCGCCAGGCGGTACATGCGCTGGTGGCGGCGGGTGAGGTCGGTGTAGGCGGTCAAGATGGGGTCTCTTTCAGGTGGCGTGGAATTGTCCTGGAAAGACCCAGAGCAGCGCGGAGGTCATGATCAGGTAGCGCAGGAACTTGCCGATCGCCATGTAGAACAGGCAAGGCCCCAGCGGCAAGCGCAGCCAGCCGGCCACCGCGCACAGCGGATCGCCGACCACGGGCAGCCAGGACAGCAGGCAGGCCTTGGGGCCGAAGCGCTGCAGCATCTGCAGCAGGCGCGGATGCCGCGGCGCCTGCCGGCGCCAGCGCTCGTAGCCGCGCTCGGCGCCATAGCCCATGGCCCAGGAAATGCCCCCGCCCAGGGTGTTGCCGGCGGTGGCCACCAGGATTGCCGGCCAGAACAGCGTCGCGTTCGCCTTGACCAGCGCGAACACCGCCGGCTCCGAGCCCATGGGCAGCAGGGTCGCGCTGATCAGCGCGATCAGGAACACGGCCGGCAAACCGACCGTCGGCAGCGCCAGCCAGGCCAGCAGCGCGGCGACAAGTTCAAGCAGATGGGACTCCATCCGCCAGCATTGTTCCCGGGCCTCAATGACCCGGTCCGGATGAGGGGCCGCTACACTGCTGCCCTTTTTTTAGGCAATCCCGTCCCATGCGCATCGGCCAGCACGTGCTGCCCAACCGGCTGTTCGTCGCCCCGATGGCGGGGGTGACCGACCGCCCGTTCCGCGTGCTGTGCAAGAAGCTCGGCGCCGGCTATGCGGTCAGCGAAATGGTCACCAGCCAGCCGCATCTGTATGCGTCGCTGAAGACCAGTCGGCGCGCCAACCACGAGGGCGAGCCGGCGCCGATTGCGGTGCAGATCGCCGGCGTGGAGGCGCGGGTGATGGCCGACGCGGCGCGCTACAACATCGAGCGTGGCGCGCAGATCATCGACATCAATATGGGCTGCCCGGCCAAGAAGGTCTGCAATGTCTACGCAGGCTCGGCGCTGATGCAGAACGAGGCGCTGGCGCTGGACATCGTCGATGCCGTGGTCCAGGCCAGTGCGCCGCTGGGGGTGCCGGTGACGCTGAAGATGCGCACCGGCTGGTGCCAGCAGGCGAAGAACGCGTTGGCCATTGCGCTGGGCGCCGAGGCGTGCGGCATTGCCATGCTGACGATCCATGGCCGCACCCGCGAGCAGGGCTATGGCGGCCAGGCCGAGTACCAGACCATCGCCGCGGTCAAGCGTGCGCTAAAGATCCCGGTCGTCGCCAACGGCGATGTCAACTCGCCCGAGAAGGCCCGCCAGGTGCTGGCCGCGACCGGTGCCGATGCGCTGATGGTCGGCCGCGCCGCCCAGGGCCGCCCCTGGATCTTCGGCGACATCGCCCATTACCTTGAACATGGCCGGCACCGCGCGCCGCCGCGCACGCTGGAGGCCAAGCACTGGCTGCTCGAGCATCTGGACGATCACTACCGCCTGTACGGCGAGTTCACCGGCACGCGCAGCGCGCGCAAGCACATCGGCTGGGCGCTCAAAGGCCTGCCCGGCGGCGAGGCGTTCCGCGCCGAGATGAACCAGCTGGACCGTTCGACCGAGCAGGTCGAGCGCCTGGGCCGCTGGTTCGACGAGCTGGCGGCGCGCCACGAGCGCCTGCCCCTTTCCTACCCCGAACAAGCAATGCCACTGGCCGCATGAGCGCCTCTCCCGTGAAGCCGCTGGACGAATGCGTCCGCGAGAACCTCGAGCTCTATTTCCGCGAGCTCGGCGACCAGACGCCCCACTCGCTGCACGACATGGTCGTCAAGCTGGTCGAGAAGCCCTTGCTGGAAGTCGTCATGGCGCATTGCCAGGGCAACCAGAGCCGCGCCGCCGACTGGCTGGGCATCAACCGCAACACCCTCCGCCGCAAACTCACCGAGCATCACCTGCTATGAGCCTTACCGCCCTGCTCTCGGTCTCCGACAAGACCGGCATCCTCGAACTCGCCCAAGGCCTGCACGCGCTCGGCTGCAAGCTGCTGTCCACCGGCGGCACCGCCAAGCTGCTGATGGACAGCGGCCTGCCGGTCACCGAGGTGGCCGAGCACACCGGCTTCCCGGAGATGATGGACGGGCGGGTCAAGACCCTGCACCCGAAGATCCATGGCGGCCTGCTGGCGCGCTCCGACGTGCCCTCGCATGTCGCGGCGATGCGCGAGCACGGCATCGAGCGCATCGACATCCTGGCCGTCAATCTCTATCCCTTCGAGGCCACGGTCGCCAAGGAAGGCTGCACGCTGGAGGACGCGATCGAGAACATCGACATCGGTGGCCCGGCGATGGTGCGCAGCGCGGCGAAGAACTGGCAGGACGTGGCCGTGCTGACCGATGCCGCGCAATACGCCGAGGTGCTGGCCGAACTGCAGGCCGGAGAGATCAGCGGCAGCACGCGCTTTCGGCTCAGCGTGGCCGCCTTCAACCGCATCGCGCAGTACGACGCGGCGATCAGCAACTACCTCTCCAGCGTGCAGGGCGACGGCAGCCTCGCCGCCTACCCGGCGCAGATGAACGCGAGCTTCATCAAGGTCCAGGACCTGCGCTATGGCGAGAACAGCCACCAGAGCGCCGCGCTCTACCGCGACCTCTACCCGGCACCGGGTTCGCTGGTCACCGGCAAGCAGCTGCAGGGCAAGGAGCTCAGCTACAACAACCTCGCCGACGCCGACGCCGCCTGGGAGTGCGTGAAGAGCTTCGACACCCCGGCCTGCGTGATCGTCAAGCACGCCAACCCCTGCGGCGTGGCGCTCGGCGCCCACCCGGCTGAGGCCTATGCCAAGGCCTTCAAGACCGACCCGACCAGCGCCTTCGGCGGCATCATCGCCTTCAACCGCGAACTGGACGGCGACGCCGCGGCCCTGGTTGCCAAGCAGTTCGTCGAGGTGCTGATCGCACCGGCCTTCACGCCCGAGGCCCTGGCCGTGTTTGCCGGCAAGGCGAATGTGCGACTGCTGCAGATCGAGCTGCCGCCCGGCGGAGACAGCGCCTGGCTGCAGGGCCGCAACGCCGGCGATTCCAAGCGCGTCGGTTCCGGCCTGCTGCTGCAGAGCGCCGACAACCATTTCATCCAGAAAAGCGATCTGAAGGTGGTCACCCGGCTGCAGCCCACGGCCCAGCAGCTCGACGACCTGATGTTCGCCTGGACCGTGGGCCAGTACGTGAAGAGCAATGCCATCGTCTTCTGTGGCGGCGGCATGACCCTGGGCGTGGGCGCCGGCCAGATGAGTCGCATCGACTCGGCGCGCATCGCGTCGATCAAGGCGGCCAACGCCGGCCTCGAACTCAAGGGCTCGGTCGTCGCCAGCGATGCCTTCTTCCCGTTCCGCGATGGCCTGGACGTGCTGGCCGACGCCGGCGCGGCTTGCGTGATCCAGCCGGGCGGCTCGGTGCGCGACGAGGAAGTCATCGCCGCGGCCGACGAGCGCGGCGTGGCCATGGTCTTCACCGGCGTGCGGCACTTCCGGCACTGAGTGCGACCGAGGACAGGCCCTGTGGCCTGTCCGACGCCGGCCGTCTCTCGTCCGGTGACATGCCCCTCTCCCTGGTATAAGCCGGCCCGCCGCCAACGTAGCGGCAACCAGGGAGATGATCATCCGCAAGCTGATCCATTGGGGTTTGCTCGCCGCGAGCCTTTGGCTGATCGGTGCCGAGGCGCGAACGCTGCCGCCGGCCGAGCTGTTTTTCAAACGCCCGGCGGTGCTGGATGCACAGCTGTCCCCGAACGGCAAGCGCCTGGCGATCACCACGGCGGCGCAGGGGGCGGGTCGGGTCGGCCTCTACGTCTTCGATCTTCAGGCGGATCCGCCGACGGCCGCTGCAGCCGCGGTGTTCAGCGGGACCGATGTCGAACGCTTCGACTGGCTGGATGATGAGCGACTGCTGTTCTCCGTCGTCGACCTGCAGGCCGGCGGCGGCGAGGACTACCGCGTCGGGCGAGGCCTGTTCACCACACGTCATGACGGCAGCGAGACGCGCCAGCTGATCGAACGCCACGGCCGGCCCTTGGTCCGGGACGGCAATCGGCGGATCAAAACCCTGGCCTGGAACCATGGCCTACTGCACGTACCTCGGTTCGGCGCCGATGGCGTTCGCAAGGAAGTCGTGGTCGGGGAGATGATCGTCAATGGCAACGATCTCAGCGAAATCCGGCCACTCTGGCTGGACCCGCACACCGGCCGCACCCGCAGCGTCGGCCTGGAGGATCCGCCCACCGGTGCACAGCGCTGGTGGTTTTCGCCGCAGGGCCAGGCCCGCGCCGTCATCAGTCGCCAGGGCGGCACCGAGCGCCTGTACTGGCATCGGCCCGAGGCCCAGGATCCGGCACAACGCTGGGTGTTGCTGGCCGAGGCCCCGCTGTCGCACCTGCCTTTCACGCCGGTCTGGGTCGGCCAGGGCGACAGGCTTTACGTCAGGTACCCGCATGGTCCCAACGGCGAATTGGTCGTCAGCGCATTCGACTTTGAGCGTCGCCAACCGGCCGCCGAACCGCTGGTGTTGGTGCCCGGCTTCGATTTCCGAGGCCGCCTGTTCGGTGACGGGGACTTGCTGCAGGGCGTGCGCGTCGAGTCCGATGCCGAGCAGACCCTCTGGTTCGACCCGGCACGCAAAGCCCTCCAGGCGGTTGCCGACGACAAGCTGCCGGGACGTGTCAATCGCATCAGCTGCCGGCGCTGCGCAGATGGCGATGCGCTGATGCTGGTGCACTCCTATTCCGACCGTCAACCCGGCCAGCTCTGGCTCTACCGCAAAGGGCAAGCGCAGGCCTGGTTGCCCATCAGTGCCGTGCAGCCCGGGGTCGATGCACGGCAATCGGCGAGCGTCGAGCTGCATCGCATCAAGGCCCGCGATGGGCTGGATCTGCCGGTCTGGCTGACTCTGCCCGAGGGCGAATCCAAACCGCGGTCGACCGTGGTCCTGGTCCATGGCGGCCCCTGGGTGCGGGGTGGCTACTGGCGCTGGCAGGGTTTGCAGCAATTCCTGGCTTCGCGTGGCTACTTGGTCATCGAGCCGGAGTTCCGCGGCAGCGCGGGCTATGGCGATCGGCATCTGCGTGCCGGATTCAAACAATGGGGGCAGGCGATGCAGGACGACGTGGCCGACGCCCTGCGCTGGGCCCGGCAGCAGGGCCTGGCCAGCGACAAGGCCTGCATTGCCGGCGCCAGCTACGGCGGCTACAGCAGCTTGATGGGCCTGATCCGGCATCCCGAGCTGTACCGCTGCGGCATCGCCTGGGCTGCCGTCACCGATCCGCTGCTTTTCCTCGAAGGATCCTGGTGGATTCGCGATGACGTCAGCGAGGCTGGGCGCCGCTACCAACTGCCGGAGATGGTTGGCCACCCGGAGCACGATCGCGAGATGCTGCTGGCCAACTCTCCGATCGCACAGGCCGACAAGATCCACGCCCCCTTGATGCTGGCGTTCGGCGCCGAGGATCGGCGCGTGCCCCTGGCCCATGGCCACCGCTTGCGCGACGCGTTGATCAAACTCGGCCGGGAGCCCGAGTGGGTGGTCTACCCGGGCGAGGGACATGGCTGGCGGCTGGAGTCCAACCAGATCGACTTCGCCCGCCGCGTCGAAGCTTTTCTCGATCGTCATCTAACCCAAAGCGATGTGAGCGAAGTCCGTCCGAGATGAAGCAATGCAGAAAGGAAACAAATGCCGTATCTGACCCGCATCGCCGTGCTCGGCCTGTTCTGGCTGGTGACGGGCGCAAGCCACGGCCAGGGCAAACCCGCCGTGGAGCTTTTCTTCAAGCCCCCCGCGGCGGTGTCCGCCAAGCTGTCGCCCAGCGGCCAGCGCCTGGCCATCAGCACACCGGCCGATGAGGGCGGTCGGGTCGGCGTTCATGTGCTGGACCTGCAGAGCAGCCCGCCGAAGGGGACGCCTGTGGCAGCTTTCGGCGACATCGACATCGGCAACTTCCACTGGGTGGATGACGAGCACCTGGTGTTTGACGTCGTCGACCTTCAATTGGGTAGCGGCGAGGACCAGCGCCATGGTCGAGGTTTGTTCAGCGTGCGTCACGACGGCAGCCAGTTGCGCCAGTTGGTTGTCCGCCAGGGAAAGCCATTCACCACCAGTCGGCTGATCCGTGTGCTGCCGCTGGCCTGGAACCATGCGCTGCTGCAGGTACCGCAAGGCGAGGGAGTGCCTGCGGGCGAAGTGATCGTCGGCGAATGGCTGGTCGAGGGCAATGAGTTCCGCTCCGTCCGGCCGCTGTGGCTGGACGTGCGCAGTGGTCGTACCCGCCGCTACGAACTGGAACGCCTGCCGCATGGCGCGATGGACTGGTGGTTCAACGAACGGGGCGAGGTGCGCGCCGTGCGCACCTTGGACAAGGCCGCGGGCCGCGAAGCCCTGCTCTGGTACCAGGCGCCTCAGGACGGCAAGCCGGAGAGCTGGCTGACGCTGGCCGAGACGGCCTTTGGCGAGCTGCCCTTCGCGCCGCGCTGGGTCGGGCGGGGCGATCAGCTCTTCGTCGAGCACCGGAGCGGCGAAAGGGGCGAGAGCCTGATTTCAGCCTACGACTTCGGTCGTGGCGAGCTTGCCGCCAAGCCTTTGTTGCAGGTGCCCGGCTTCGATTTCGACGGTGTGCTCATCGGCGACTCGGAGCGACTGCTAGGCATTCGTGTCGATGCGGAAACAGAGCAAACCATCTGGCTGGACGCCGCGCGCAAGGCTCTGCAGGAGCAGATCGACGAGGCGTTGCCTGGTCGGGTCAATCGCATCAGCTGTCGGCGCTGCGCCTCTGACGATGCCGTCACCCTGGTCAGGTCCTACTCCGATCAGCACCCCGGCGAGTTGCTGCTCCATCGCAAGGGTCAGGCGCCGGCCTGGCAGCGCATCAAGACGTTACAGCCAGGCATCGAACCCAGCCAGATGGCCCGTGTCGATCTGCACCGCATCAAGGCCCGCGATGGCCTGGAGTTGCCGGTCTGGCTGACTGTGCCCGAAGGTGCAGCCAAGGCGCGACCCGCCGTCGTGCTGGTGCACGGGGGACCCTGGGCGCGCGGTGGCTACTGGCATTGGCAGGGTCTGCAGCAGTTCCTGGCGTCGCGCGGCTACCTGGTCATTGAACCCGAGTTCCGAGGCAGCGAGGGTTATGGCGAGAAGCATCTGGTCGCCGGCTTCAAGCAGTGGGGACAGGCGATGCAGGACGATGTCGCCGACGCGCTGCGCTGGGCGCAGCAGCAGGGTCTGGCCAGCGACAAGGCCTGCATCGCCGGTGCCAGCTACGGCGGCTACAGCACGCTGATGGGCCTGATCCGCGACCCCGAGCTCTACCGTTGCGGCGTCGCCTGGGTCGCGGTCACCGACCCCTTGCTCTACTTGCAAGGCGATTGGCTCGTCCGCGATGACATCAGCAGCACCAGTCGCCGCTTCCTGCTGCCCGAACGCGTTGGTGATCCGGAACGCGATCGCGAGATGCTGCAGGCCAACTCGCCGATCCTTCAGGCCGACAAGATCCGCGCGCCACTGATGCTGGCCTTTGGCGCCGAGGACCTTCGTGTGCCTCTGGCTCATGGTCACCGACTGCGCGACGCGCTGCGCAAGCTTGGCCGGGACCCGGAGTGGGTGGTCTATGAGGGCGAAGCCCATGGCTGGCGCTTGGAGAAGCACCGCGTCGACTTCGCCCGCCGCATCGAAGCTTTTCTGGCGCGCCATCTGTCCCATCGCTGAGGTATCCGAGCATGCTGCGCACCGTCTGCCTGTTGGCCGGGCTGCTGGCCGCGACGCCATGGGTCTTGGCCCAGCCTGTGGAGGCCTTTTTCCAGCCCTCCAAGCTGATCGACGCAAAGCTCTCCCCCGACGGACAGCATGTCGCCGTGAGCACAGCGGCCCAGGACGGTAGCCGCATCGAGCTCTTTGTCGTGGACTTGCAGCAAAGTCCGCTGCAAGGGCGCTCGGTCGCCGCCTTCTCCAATGGCAGCGTCCAAGACTTCGAATGGGTCGGCGACGATCATCTGGTGTTCAGCTTCCCGGGCCATGGCGGTATGGGCGGCGGTCTGTTCAGCGTCCACCGGGATGGCAGCCAGCTCCGGCAACTGATCGCCCGACTGGGCCGCGAGCACGCGGTGAAGCGCCAGACCCGCGCGATGCTGCTGCCGGCCAATCACCTGTTGCTCGATCGACCGCAGGCCGCTGCCACCGGAAATACCGAGGTGATCGTGGGCGAGGCCCGTTTCAAGAGTGAGCAGCTTCACGCGATCCAACTGCTGTGGCTGGATGTGCGCAACGGCCGCACCCGGGACTACGAGATGCCGACGCCGCCTGACGGCGTCAGGCGCTGGTGGTTCAGCGACAGCGGCGAGGTCCGTGCAGCCCTTGCAATCCGGGACGGCAAGGAATTTCTGTACTGGCTGGACGCTCAGGCCGGAACGTCCCGCTGGCAGGAGCTGGCGCAGGCAGAGCTGGGACGCTTGCCCTTCGAGCCGCAATGGGTGGGCGATGGCCAGCAGCTCTACGTCCGGCATCGCCTGGGCGAGCGCGGCGAACAGGTGCTGTCCGCATTCGATTTCGCCCGCGGTGTGCCGGCCGACAAGGTGCTGGTGCAAGTGCCCGGCTTTGACTTTCGCGGCGAGCTGCTGAGCGAGCAGGGGCAACTACACGGCGTTCGCGTCAACGCCGAGGCGCTGCAGAGCCTGTGGTTCGATCCATCGCGCCGCAGGTTGCAGGAAGAGGTGGACCAGGCCTTGCCGGAGCGCGTCAATCTGATCGAGTGCCGCCGCTGCGCGGAAGATGACGCGCTGGTTCTGGTGCACAGCTACTCCGACCGGCACCCAGGCGAGATCCTCGTCTACCGCCGGGGTCAGCAGCCGGCCTGGCAGCGTGTCGGCCTTGCACTGCCGTCGATCGATCCGGCTCGCATGGCCCAAGTCGAGTTGCACCGCTTCCCAGCCCGTGACGGGCTGGAGGTTCCGGTCTGGCTGACCCTGCCGCCCGGCGAGGCCAAACCCAGGCCGGCGGTGGTGCTGGTCCACGGCGGCCCCTGGGTGCGCGGTGGCTACTGGCGCTGGGAGGCGCTGCAGCAATTTCTCGCGTCGCGCGGCTACCTGGTCATCGAGCCGGAATTTCGCGGCAGCGCAGGCTATGGCGAGCGACATCTGCGTGCCGGCTTCAGGCAATGGGGACAGGCGATGCAGGACGATGTGGCCGATGCCTTGCGCTGGGCCCGGCAGCAAGGGCTGGCCAGCGACAAGTCCTGCATTGCTGGCGCCAGCTATGGCGGCTACAGCACGCTGATGGGCCTGATCCGCCACCCGGACCTGTACCGCTGCGGCATCGCCTGGATCGCACTGACCGATCCCTTCCTTTATCTCGAAGGCTCCTGGCGCGTCGAAGACGACATTTCAGATATCGCGCGCCGTTACCTGCTGCCGGAAATGGTGGGGGATCCGGTCCGGGATCGGGGCATGCTCAGGCAGAACTCTCCGGTGCTGCAAGCCGCCAGCATCCGTGCGCCGGTGCTGCTCGCTTTCGGCGAGGCGGATCTGCGCATCCCGATCGCCCATGGCAAGCGCATGCGCGATGCGCTGCGCAAGGCCGGGCAGACCCCGGAGTGGGTGAGCTATCGGTACGAGGGCCATGGTTGGCTCTTGACGGAAACGCAGATCGACTTCGCCCGCCGCGTCGAGACCTTCCTGGCCCGTCACCTCGCCCCGTAGCGCGCGGCCAGCGCCAACGCCCGCCGGCCCAGTTGCTCGCGCAACGCGGCCGGCTCCAGCAGCTCGGCCTGCTCGCCCAGGCTGAGCAACTGGCGCAGAGCCGTTTCCTCGTCCTCGAACCAGAGTCGGTACTCGCTCTCGACCTCCAGCGCTTCGTGCGGGATGCGCGCGTTGAGCAGCCAGCCGCGGGCGCGGGCCGTCAACCGCACGCGCAGCGCGAAGCGGCGCAGGCCCACCTCGAAGCGCTGCGTGCTGTCGCGCCAATAGCCGCCCAGATCGAAGCCATGCGGTCTTTGCACGGGCTGCTCCAGGGTCTCGCAGTCGCGCAGACTGGCCAGGCGGTAGCTGCGCGCCTCGCGCGCGCCGGCCGGCAGTGCCGCCAGGTACCAGGCACCGGCCTTGAGCACCAGGCCCAGCGGTGCCAGTTGGCACCGCCGCAGGCCCTGCCAGCTTTCGTAGCGCACGCGCACACAGCGGCCCTGCCAGACGGCGGCGGCGACCTGCTGCAGGAACTGCGGCGTGTCCGGTGCGCGGTACCAGTCCAGCGGATCCAGATGCAGACGCTGGGCGACGCACGCGCTCGGCTCGCGCTGCGGCGCCGGCACGCTGACCAGCAGCTTGAGCCGTGCGCTTGCCGCGGCCGCGCCCAGGCCCAACTCGGCAGCCGCCTGCGGCAGCCCGGCCAGCCAGAGCGCCTGCGCCTCGTCGGCGGTCATGCCGGTCAGCTGCGTACTCCAGCCCGGCTGCAGTTGGAAGCCGCCGTTGCGGCCGGGCTCGCTCCACACCGGCACGCCGGCCGCGGAGAGCGCGTCGATGTCGCGCAGCACGGTGCGCGCCGAAACCTCGAGCGCCGCGGCAAGCTGCGTGCTGCTGACACGGCCCCGGGTCTGCAGCAGCATCAGGATGTTCAGCAAACGGCTGGCCTGCATCTTTAAATGATGACATACGTTGTCATGGTTCGACTGCCAGCATGCCGGCCATGGACGCCCCCAGCCTTTGGCTCTATTTTTTTCTCGTCGCCGGCATCGTCGCGCTGCCTGGCATGGACATGGCCTATGTCGCCGCCAGCAGCCTGGGCGGCGGACGCCGTGCCGGGTTGGCCGCCACGGCCGGCATCGTCGGTGCCGGCTTCGTGCATGTGGCAGCCGGGCTGTCCGGCCTGGCGCTGCTGCTGCAAACCTGGCCGGCGCTCTTCAACGTGCTGCTGCTGGCCGGCAGCGTCTATCTGGGCTGGCTGGGCTGGCAGATCGCCCGCAGCCCGGCCGACGGCCTGCAGCCGGAGACGCTCCATCACCGGCGCTACTTCGCGCACGGCGCGCTGACCGCGCTGCTGAATCCCAAGGCCTATCTGTTCGGCCTGATGGTGCTGCCGGCCTTCGGCGCCGGCGCCAGCCTGGCGCGCGGCCTGCAGCTGATGGCGATCACCGCCGGCACGCAGTTGCTGATCTACGGCGCGGTGGCCTGGCTGGCCGGGACGCGACGGCTGCGAGGGCATGCGCTGCTGAATCGCGGCGTCGGCGCGCTGCTGCTGGCCACCGCGGCCTGGACCCTGGCTCGGGGCTGGCAGGCCTGGTCCTGAGCCCAAGACGATTTCCAACCCGAGGAGAAGCTCGATGCAAAGACGCGCCCTGATCCTGATGCAGGCCGCCAGCGCGCTGGCCGCAGCCGGTGGCGCCACGGCCCGGCCGCAGCCGCAAACGCCCGCAGCTGGCACGCCGCAGGACTTCGACTTTCTCGCCGGCGAATGGCGCATCGCCAACCGCCGGCGGCTGCCGAGCGGGGTCTGGGACGAATTCCCCGGCGAGGCCACGGTCACGCGCTGGCTGGACGGCGCGGTCTCGCTGGAGGAGTTGCGCATCCCGGCTCGCGACTTTGCCGGCATGGGGCTGCGGATCTTCGATCCGGCAGAGCGGGTTTGGCGGGACCTCTGGATGAATGCCAAACAGGGCGTGGTCCAGGGGCCGGGCGTTCCTGGGCGATTTCAGGATGGCGTCGGCCTGTTCGAGTCCGAGGAGCAAGACCAGGGGCAGAAGGTCGGGGTCCGCGGCATCTGGGACCGCATTGGCCCGCACAGCTGCCGCTGGCGCCAGTCGCTCAGCCGCGACGGCGGCCGCAGCTGGGACGACAGCTGGGTGATGCACTGGACGCGAGCCTGAGCTGCGTCAGTTGCTGACCCGGTTGCGCCCCTGTTCCTTGGCCCGGTAGAGCGCCGCGTCGGCATCGGCGAACAGCTGCATCGGCGTGCGCTCGCCGTCGGGCACTGCGGCGGCCACGCCCAGGCTCAGCGTCACCACCGGTCCGATCGGCGAGCTGGGGTGCGGCAGACCGCGCTCCTCGACCGCGGCGCGCAGGTGCTCGGCGTAGGTCAGCGCGCCCTCCAGGCCGACGCCGGGCAGCAGCACAAGGAACTCCTCGCCACCGTAGCGTGCCGCGAAGTCGGCGGCGCGCCCGGTCTGCTGGCGCACCACCTCGGCGACCGCGGCCAGGCAACGGTCGCCGGACGCATGGCCCAGGGTGTCGTTGTAGGCCTTGAAGGCGTCGATATCGAGCAGCACCACGGCCAGCGGCAGGCGCATGCGGTCCATGCGCCGCCACTCGCGGTCCAGCACCTCGTCGAGCCGGCGCCGGTTGGCCAAGCCGGTCAGCGCGTCGGAGAAGGACAGTTCCGACAGGTGCGCATTGGCCTCGCGCAAGGCCTCGGTCTTCTCGGCGATCAGGCGCTGCATCTCGGCCTGGCGGCGGCGCAGCTGGTGGGTGCGCAGGCGGTACAGGCCGTAGGCGCCGGCAGCCAGCAGCGCGGCAGCCAGGCCCTGGAACAGCGGGTTCTGGTGCGGCAGCGGCGGCACGCGGATGTGCAGCGCCTGCGCCGCCTCCCCCCAGTCCTCGCCGTTCAGCGAGGCGGCGACGCGGAAGCGGTACTCGCCGTAGCGCAGCGCCGGGAAACGCGTCTCGCGGCTGCGGCCCGCGTCGATCCATTGCGACGACAGGCCTTCCATCATGAAGCGGAAGCGCACCCGTTCGGCATTCAGCACGGTATCGACCGCATAGCGCACCGCCAGCGGCGTGGCACCCGAAGGCAGCAGCAGCTCGCCGCGGCCCGGCTGCACCCAGCGGCCGTCGACCTGGATCTCCTCGATGCGCACCGCCGGCGTGCGACCGCCGTCGGGCAGGCGGGCCGGGTCGACGACGACGACGCCCTTCAGCGAGGCCAGCCAGACGCGTCCCTGCGCATCCACGGCGCCGGCCGGCTGCACGCCACCGGCAAAAGTGGTCGAGCGCAGTGCGTCACCCGGGCCGTAGCCGATGCTGTGCAGGCGCGCCTGGCGGCCGTCGGCCACCGCTTCGAGCTCCGCGCGGGCGACGCGGAAGAAGCCGCGGTTGCAGCTGATCCAGAACTGGCCGTTGCGGTCGGGCAGCAGGGTCTGCACCGCGCCGTCCCACAGGCCTTGCTCGGGGCGGACCGCGGTCACCCGGCCGTCCGCGGCGCGGCGGTTCAGGCCCTCGCCATTGGTGCCGATCCACAGCTGGCCGCGCTCGTCCTCGTGCAGCGCGAGGATCCAGTTCGACAGCAGGCCGTCCTGCCGCGTCAGGCGCTCGACGAGCTCGCCGTCGCGCAGGCGCAGCAGGCCCTGGCCGCTGGTGCCGGCCCAAAGGCTGCCGTCGCGGCTCTCCAGCAACACCGGCACGGACTCGGCGGGCAGGCCCGCCACCACGGTGAAGCGGCGGCGCTGTTCGTCGAACCGCGCCAGGCCCTGCCGGGTGCCGACCCAGAGCCGGCCGGCGCGGTCGCGCAGCAGCGCGCGCACATCGACATGCGGCAGCCCCTCGGCCAGGCCGAAGCGCTGCAGCGCAGCGCCTTCCCGCCAGCGCGTCAGCCCCGCGGTGTAGCTGCCGATCCAGATCGATCCGTCGCGGTCCTCGTACAAGGCCGAGGCTTCGTCGGAGGCCAGCCCGTCGCGGATGCGCAGCGTGTGCATGCGACCGTCCGCCCGTACCCGGGTCACACCGCCGCCGGCACTGGCCACCCAGGTGTCGCCATCGCGTGCATGCAGCACGCTGCGCACGTTGTCGCCGCCCAGGCCCTCGGGTTCGCCCAGCACGCCGAAGACCCGTGGCCGCAGCCGGTTCAGGCCGCCGTTCCAGCTGCCCACCCAGAGGCTGCCCTCGCGGTCCGCGTGCAGGCTCCAGATCTGCGCACCGGCCAGACCGGCCGCGCGGCCCATGGTCTCGAAGCGGCCGTCGGCGAAGCGGCTGAGCCCTTCGCCCCAGTGGCCGATCCACAGCGCGCCGCTGCCATCGCGGGCCAGGTAGGTGAGGTGCTCGCTGGGCAGGCCGTCGGCGCGCGTGTAGCGCCGGCTGCGGCCCTGGGCGTCGATGCGCACCAGTCCGGCACCGGCCGTTGCCGCCCAGACGCCCCCCTCGGGATCGGCCAGCACATGGCGGACCTCGGCATGCGGGAAGTCGGGCAGGCTCTCGATGCGGCCGTCGCGCAGGCGCGCCAGGCCACCACCGGTGGTGGCGATCCACAGCGTGCCGTCGGTGTCCAGGGCCAGTGCGCGCAGGCGGTCGGTGGGCAGGCCGTCGGCCACGCGGTACAGGCGCACGCGGCCGTTCTGCCAGCGCAGCAGGCCCTGCTCGGTGGCCGCCCAGACCGTGCCCTCGCGATCCTGCACGAAATTCCAGACCCGGCGCCCGCCGGTCACGTCGCGACCGAAGGCCGGCTCGAAGCGGCCATGCTGGTAGATCGTGGCACCGCGGCTGTGACCGATCCACAGCCGGCCCTGGTTGTCCTCCAGGAAGCCGAACACCGGCCAGCGCGCCATCTCGGGCTGGTTGGAATCCTCGAAACCGTCGAAGCGCAGGCCGTCGAAACGCGCCAAGCCGGCGCCGGTGCCGACCCAGAGCGAGCCATCGCGGCTCTGGTGCAAGGCCTGCACGGTGTCCATGGGCAGACCTTGCTCGGTCTGCCAGGCGTCGATGCGGTACTGGCTGAGCGCCGGCCGGTTCTGCCCGAAGCCGCTCGGCTGCGCGGCCGGCGGCTGGGCGCCAGCCAGACTCAGCGTGAGCGCCAGCACAAGGCCGGCGATCCATTCGCGCACGCCGGAACTCATCGAGGGCAGGAGGGGCGGGAGTTCAGGACCATGAGGGACGCAAGCGTAGCGCAGGCTCAGGCCCGGGCCCAGCGCAGCACGCCAAGAAACAGCAGCATGCTGAGCCCGATGTCACCGATGCTGTTGTAAGCCAGCCAGACATCGGTGCTGAAGTTCGTCGCCACCCCCCAATTGACGCCAGCCATCAGCGCGCCGATGCCGCCCAGGCCGATCGCCAGGCGTTGTTCGACGACCGGCTGCATCACGTAGCGGGCCAGGCGCCGGCCGAAGTAGCGGCCGCGGTTCAGCAGTCCGTCGCCGAGGAACAGCGCGGTGGTGAACAGGCCGAGGATCGTGCCCTTGAGCTTGACCAGCCCGTCGTCCTGGAAGACCAGTGAGAAGGCCGCCGAGACCAGCAGCATGACGACGCCGAACATCGCCAGGCCGCCGAGCAGATCGACACGGACGAAGCGCTGCACGACGACCAGCAGCAGGCCGGCAGCGGCACCGACCAGCGCTGCAGTGGTCAGATTGCTGAGCTTGGCGACGACGATGAACAGCAGGCCGAGTGCGAGGTCGGCATATATCGAGGGTTTGTTGCGCTGCCATTGCGCGGCGGCATGGGCTCGGGCGACGGCGGGGTGCTGGGAAGACATGGCCCGCATTGTGCAAAGCCGGCTCTCAGGGGGCTGGTGGCGGGGTTTGCTGCGAGGTTTTCTGCGGGACTTGGGACGCCTCTTGCAGCGCAGGCGCTGGCGTCTGTGTTGGCTGCTGCGCTGGCGCCTGCGTTGACATCTGCGTTGACATCTGCGCGGGCTGCTGCTCACGCAGTCGCTGCAGCGTCTGCGGACTCAGCGGCGCATAGCGGCAACGCCCGGCCTCGCACCAGAGCAGGCCTTGCGGCACCGCGCGCAGGATGGCGCGGCGGCCGGCGATCTGCAGCGCTGCCCAGCGCTCCTCGGCCGGCGCAGCGCTAGCGGCCAAGGCCTGAGACAGGCTGCTGCGCTCGCGCTGGGTGTCGGTCAGCGCGGCCCGGGTTTCCGGCTGCGCGATCAAGGGCAGGCCGTCCTGCCAGAGGCCTTCGGTGGCATCGGCCAGGGCGAGCAGCCAGGTCCGCTGCGCCGCCTCATCGGCAGGCAGCGCGGCCAGCCAGGCTCGCGCGGGATTGGCGGGCGGCTCGCGTTCCACCGAGTCCGCCGACACCGCCGCCGGTGCTTGCGACGCACGTGCCGCCGATCCAGTGACGACCACCTGCTCCGCCCGCGCCACAGCAGGCGCCGCTGCCGGCGGCGGCGGGGCCGGCTTGAACTCGGCGGCCGGCGGCGGCGGCACGGGCGACATCACCAGGATCTCTGGCGCTGCGGCATGCATCTCGGCACGCTCATGCGGCTCAGCTTTGCGCAGCGCAGCGCTGCGACGGGGCGGTGCCGCGGGGGCCGGCGCCGCCTGCATGGCCGCCGGGGCCGCCGGAGCTGCCACCTCGACCTGCGCCACCTCGGCCTGCGCCACCACCAGCGGCGCGGGCGCTGCGTCGGCGCTCGGCGCCTGCGCCACGCTGGGGTCCGGCAGCACCGGCCGCGTTTCCCCCGGGCGCTGCAGCCCCCACAGCGCTGCCGCACCGGCCAGCGCCACCAGGCCCAGCGCAAAACCAGGCCGCGCCAGCACCCAGGACCCCAAGCCCCAGGCCGGCCGTCGCTTCACAGCAGCAGGTGACGCAGCGGGCGCTGAAGACGGCCGGGCAGCCGCGGCACGCGCCGTCGAAAGAATGTGCGCCGTCACCGCCGCCGGTGGCTCGCGCTGCGCATCGGGCGCATGGCGCAGCGCGGCGCGCAGGCGCTCGTCCGGCTGCAGCGCTTCGTCGGCGTCCGGGCGGCTCATGTGCGGCTCCCGGGCGCCGGCAGATAAGCGCCCATGCAAGCCCGCAGCTTGGCCTTGGCGTAGCGCAGCCGCGTTTTCACGGTCTCGAAGCCCAGGGCCAAGGCGCGCGCCATTTCGTCCAGCGCCAGGCCGTCCTCGTGCTGCAGCAAAAACGCCGACTTCTGCGCCAACGGTAGGGCCTCCAGGCAGTCCAGCAACTTCTGGCCGGCGGCGCGCCAGAAGACAAGGTCCTCGCTGCTCGGGTGCGGCCAGTCGGCCCAGGCGCTGGCCTCGGGCTCCCAGGGCGCGGCCTCGTCCTCCTGGACCTGAAGCTCGCGCCCGCTTTTGCGCAGGCAGTCCACCGCGCGGTGATGCGCCATCGTGAACAGCCAGGTGCGAAAGCTGGCGCCCTGCGGCTCCCAGCGCTCGCGCTCCTGCACCACGCGCAGCCAGCTGTCCTGAAACACCTCGTCGGCCTGCGTGCCGGCCTCGCGCCCCAAGAGCCGGCTCACGAAGCGGTACAGCGCCGCCTGGTGGCGGGCGTAAAGCGCGTCGAAGGCCCGCGCATCGCCGGCGGCAAAGGCGCGCAGCAGCTCGTCGTCGCTGCGGGTTTCGGCGGGCGGATCGTGCTCGGGCATGGGTGGCAGCAAGTCTCTCACCCAGGCTGATACGGGCCAGGCGCCGGAATGGGGTGAGGCCCGGCTGAAGTTTTTTCCGCCGGCTTCACCCCGTTCGGCGGGCTGGGCCGTATCAGCTGCCATCACCCTGTTCTGGAGCCCTCGACATGTCGCTCAAACCTCTCGCCCCGCTCGCGGCTGCGGCCGCCCTGTTGCTGGCCGGCCCGGCGCCCGCGCATGACTGGCCGTCGCCCGCGGCTGCTACCGCGCTTCCCCAGCAGAACCCGCAGCGTCAGCAGACCCCCAGCGTCTGGCCCGGCCTGCGCTGGTCCGGCCCCGAGGCCGGCCGCCCCGCCGCCCCGGCCGCGCGCGACTGCCAGCGCGAGCCGGCGCGTTTCTCCATCCCCTCTGGCCTGCCGCCCGAGCAGTTGCCCGCCAAGTCCGAACGTCGGCGCCGCGATGCAGCAGCGCTGGCGAGCCCAGTCCCTGACATCCACGTCGAATCATCCGCGCCAGCCGCGGAATCGGTCGCCGTGACCGCGTCCCGAGCCGCCGCAGCCGCGCTCTACGCGCCACCCCCAGCGGAGTTCAAGCCCGCCCCGCCCCTTGCGGAGCGAAGGCAAAACCAGATCGAGCCCGCCGTCGCCGCCGGCATGGTGGACGACAACGCCGACTTCGGCGCCTTCCAGCAATTCCACGAACGCCATGGCCAGCTGCTGCGCCAGGGCCTGCAGATTGCCGAGCGCGTGCGCCTGGACGTGCGCGATGCGCAAGGCCGCGCGGTGCCGGATGCGCAGGTCAGCGTGCTGGCCGCTGACCGCGAGCTGCCGCTCTGGGCCCGCACCGATGCCGGCGGCCAGGTGTGGCTGATGCCGCAGCCCGATATGCGCGGCAGCGGCCCCTGGGAGGTCGAGGTCAGCAGCGGCCGCCACAGCGCCCGCGCCCTGTGGACGCCCGGCCAAAAGGACGCGCTGCAGGTACGCCTGCCGGTCAATGAAGTGCCACGCGCTCGCCTGGACCTGGCCTTCGTCATCGACGCCACCGGCTCCATGGGCGACGAGATCGGCAAGCTCAAGGCCTCGATGCGCGCCGTCGCCGAGCAGATCGACCGCCTGCCCAGCCGGCCCGATCTCTGCTGGTCCCTGGTCGCCTACCGCGACCGGGGCGACGCCTTCTTCGTGCGCGGCCTGGACTTCACGGCGAATCTCGACACCTTGCAGACCGAGCTGCAAGCCCTGCAGGCCGGCGGCGGCGGCGACACGCCGGAAGCCGCCAACGAGGCCCTGCACACCGCCATCCACCAACTGGCCTGGCGCGGCGACGGCACCGCACGCCTCATCGTCCACCTGGCCGATGCGCCGCCCCAGCAGGGTTATGGCGCCCCGCACTTCAAGGACAACGCCCGCGCCGCGCTAGTGCGTGGCATCAAGCTGATGTCGGTCGGTGCCAGCGGCCTGGACCGCACCGGCGAAATGGCCATGCGCCAGATGGCGCAGTTCACCGGCGGGCGTTTCGTGTTCCTGACCTACGCCAATGCGCACAGACCCAGCGACGGCCCGGGTCGCGAGACCACACATGAGGTCAGCAATTACTCGGTCGAGACCCTGGACAAGCTGGTCGTGCGCCTGGTCGGCGAGGAGATGGCGCGTTGGCCAGTGGGGAACTGATGCGCAGCGTCGAGGACCGCACCGGATCACAGGTCAATTGCTCGGAACTAGGCTGACTGGAGCGGGTAGCCGCACTGCTCTTGCCCTTGAGTTTCGGCACTCAATGGGCCTGCCGCCACGTGTGCAAAACCACAACAACGCCATCAAGCAAGCACTGTTCGTAATACGCAAGTCCATCGGGGGTCTCCGAGAAATCCGCCGGTGTGACCACACGCACTTCCGGCACGCTCACGGCGGACCACCCCGCCCGGGATACCTCCCGCTTCGCTTGCTCAACGGCGGTTTCATCACATGAAGCGACTAGGTAGATGTTCGCGATGGCGCCGGATGCGTTCGCAGCAGCGCCTACAGCCACTACAGGAGCAGCTTCAAAGGACACGACGCGGACCTGCGCGCTCATGCAATTCAACGCTCAAGCTCAACGGACGGCATAGCCGATCGCTGCAGTGAACGGTTGAACATCATTCGTCATGCCTGATGGGCGTGGGAACGTCTTGGCAGTTACTCAGCATCGCGAACTTTCTGTCCACTTTGCAAACCAGCGAAACAGGCAGTGAAGTCACCCCTCCGTCGACAGAGATTCGAACTTCCATTTCTTGGTCATCGAAAGTCCGTAGCTCTTCGATGATTTGTGCCACCGATTTTCCGCGGCTGGTCCAGTCAGGATTCACCATGTGATGTTCAAGGTGCTGTAGGAGGATCGTTAACAATCACCATAGCACCCGGTCATGCCGAGATTCACCCCGAATGCCCCCGTCAAACGCGCCCCATCGCACCGGGTTTGCATCCGGAGCTTGTCGTCGCCGGACGATTGATCGCTTGGCGCGTCAGGCGCCCTGAAAGAAGACCCACTGCAGGCGTTCGCTCAGAAGCAATCACCCTCAGCCGGTGGGTCCGCCTCGCCATAGCGCAAACGCAGCAGGCTGGCATCCAAAGGGCGCAGCACCAGCAGATGGCCGTAGCGGGTCTCGCACATCACGGGCAGCTTGGGGCCGCCGAGCGCGGCGATCAATTCGGGCACGGTATTGCTGTGGCCGACAACGAGCACGGTGCCCTCCAGGCCACGCAGCAGTGCCGCCAGCTCGGCAATATGGTTGGCGCCGCGACGGGTGACGAGCACCTGCGCCTGCAGGCCCAAGCGCGCTGCCAGCGGCGCTGCGGTGTCGCGGGTGCGCCGCCACTGCGTGGTGACGATGTGGCGGATGCCCGCATCGCCCAACACCTCGGCCAGCTGCTGCGCACGACGTTGACCAGCATCGCTGAGCGCTGGGTCCTCGCTGCGTTCCGACGACTTCTCGGCATGACGGACCAGGATCAGCGTTGTCGGCTCAGCCGCTGCCGCAGAAGACAGCAAGGTCGCCGCGAGCAGCCAGGAAAGCAGCTTCATCAGCTCCCCCGCCAGTCCGCCAGCAGCGAACCATGCACCTGCCACCAGGCATGCAGGCGATCCGGCCGCGTGTCGCCGTTCAGCGAGGCGCGCAGGAAGTCGGCGATCAGGTGTTTGGTCGCCTCCTTGATGCGCGGGTTCTGGAGGGTGCCGCCGGTGCCGCGGCGGTCGGTGAAGACCGAGTGCGAGCCGCCCGAGAACACGGCCAGCACCTTGGCCGCGCTGCCGGTCTGCTCGAAAAGCTGCACGCGCTCCTTGGCCTCGCTGTAATAGCCGGGCACGCGGATCACGTCGTCGGTGCAGGTGATGTGCAGGCTGGGCAGGCGGATGGCGGCCAGGGCTTTTCCGGGTTCGTCGATGCCGTGCAGCGGCGGTGCCGAGATGAAGACGGCCGCCTTGAAGCGCGGCTCGGCCAGGCCTTCGTAACCCGGCACGGCGGCGCCTGCCAGCAGCAGACTGGTGTTGGCGCCATAGCTGTGGCCGGCAATGGCCAGGCGGCTGGCGTCGATGCGCGCGCCCTGCTCGGCCAGCAGGCGGTCGAGCGCGAAGCGAACGTCCTGCGTGCGTGCCAGGGCCTCGTCGGTGTCGGCCGCCTTGCTCAGGCGGCCGGCCAGGCTGAACAGGCCACCGCTCCAAAGCGCGCGGTCGCTGCCCACATGCTGCACATGCAGGCTGGCGATGCCGCTGCTGGCCAGGTGCTGGCCGATGTAGCTGTAGCCGTGCCGCGAGCCGCCGATGCCATGGCTGAAGACCACCAGGGGCAGCGGCGTCTTGGACTCGGTGGGCCAGTAGATGCGCGCCGGCACCGGTCGCTGCCGCGCTTCGTCCTGCCACTCGTGTTCCTCAGCCCGCCACAGCGCCGCTTGAGCATTCGGTTGAGCGATCAGACGCGGGGCCGCGAGCAGCGCGACCCCAGCACTCAGCAGCAGCGAACGGCGTTTCATGCAGGCAACTCCTCCACCTTGCGCCAGCGGCGCGGCGTGCATTTCTGGATCAGGTCATCCACCACTTCGTAGAGCACGGGAATCACCAGCAGACTCAGGAAGGTGGAGGTGATGAGGCCGCCGATGACGACGATGGCCATCGGGGCGCGGAAGCTCGGGTCGGTGCCGAAGCCCAGCGCGATGGGCATCATGCCGGCGCCCATGGCGAGCGTGGTCATGACGATGGGCCGGGCGCGCTTGTGGCAGGCGTCGAGCAAGGCGTCCAGGCGCGTCAGGCCGCGGTCGCGCTGCGCCACGATGGCGTACTCGACCAGCAGGATGGAGTTCTTCGTCGCGATGCCCATCAGCATGATCATGCCGATCATGGCCGGCATCGACAGCGCCATGCCGGTGACAAAGAGTGCCAGGATCGCGCCGGGAACGGACAGCACCAGGGCGCCGAGGATGGTCACCGGCTGCACCCAGGCGTGGAACAGCAGCACCAGCACGATGTAGATGCAGGCCACGCCGGTGCCCATGGCGAGCAGGAAGCTCTGGCTCAGCTCGGCAAAGGCCTCGGCGTCGCCGATCTCGGTCTTGATGACGCCGGGCGGCAGCTCCGTCAGGCTGGGCAGCGCGGCCGCGGCCGCCTGCACATCGCCCAGGGCCACGCCGTTGAGCTCGATCTCGAAGTTCACATTGCGCAGGCGGTCGTAGCGGTCGATGACGGCCGGGCCGCTGGACAGCTCGACCTCCGCGACCTGCTGCAGCGGCACCGGGCCACGGCTGCCGGGCACGGAGAGCTGCTGCAGCAGCTCGAGGTCCTGGCGCGCCGTGTCGGGCAGGCGCACGACGATGGGAATCTGGCGCTGGCTGAGATTGAGCTTGGGCAGCAGCTGGTCGTAGTCGCCGGCGGTGGCGATGCGCAAGGTGTCGGCAATCGCCGCGGTGCTCACGCCCAGATCGGCCGCACGCGCCGCGTCGGGCTTCACGATCAGCTCGGGGCGCTGCAGGCTGGAGCTGCTCGTCACCTGGCCGATGCCGGGAATGCCGCGCAGCTCGCGCTCGACCTTGGCCGCGTGCTGGCCGAGCAGCTCGCCGTCCTCGCTGGCCAGCACCAGCACGTACTTCTCCGAGGAGCCGCCGAAAGCGACCTTCAGACGCGCGCCGGCAATGCCTTCGAGCTGCTCGCGCAGTTCGCGCTCGATGTCCTGCTTGGTCGTGCCGCTGCGCTCCTTGCGCGGCGTCAGGTTCAGGGTCAGCGTGGCCTTGCGAGACTCGGGCGCGCCGCCCATCGCGAAGGGATCGGCACCGGCCGCGCCACCGCCCACCGCGGTGTAGATCAGCTTCACATGCGGGTGCTTGGCCACCACCTGCTCGGCCTGCAGCGCCACGGCGCGCGTCTGCTCGTAGGTCGCGCCCGGCGGCAGCTCCACCGTGACCTGGGTCTGGCTCAGGTCATCGGGCGGGATGAAGGCGCCGGGAATCGCCCCCATGAAGAGCGGCGCGCAGCTGGCCACGCCGAAGGCGGCCGTGATGGCCAGGGTCTTGCCCTTGTGCGTGAAAGCCCAACGCGCGGCTTTCAGATAGCCCGGCATCCAGAACGGCTCGCCATGGTCCTTGGCCGGCTTCTTCAGGATGTAGGCGGCCATCATCGGCGTGAGCAAACGCGCGACGACCAGCGAGAAGAAGACTGCGATGGCCGCCGTCCAGCCGAACTGCACGAAGAACTTGCCGGGCACACCGCTCATGAAGGCGGTGGGCAGGAAGACCGCGATCAGCGTGAAGGTGGTGGCGATGACCGCCAGGCCGATCTCATCCGCCGCCTCGCGTGCCGCCTCCATCGGGCTCTTGCCCTGGTTCAGGTGGCGCATGATGTTCTCGATCTCGACGATCGCGTCATCGACCAGGATGCCGATGACCAGCGACAGCGAAAGCAGGGTCACCACGTTCAGCGTGAAGCCCATCCAGTGCATGACCAGGAAGGTCGGGATGGCCGACAGCGGCAGCGCCACCGCCGACACGAAGGTGGCCCGCCAGTCGCGCAGGAAGAACCAAACCACGACGACGGCGAGGATCGCGCCTTCGATCAGCAGGTACATGCTGCCCTCGAAGTTCTCGATCACCGGGTCCACGAAGTTGAAGGCCTCGGTGACCTCGATGTCCGGGTGCTCGGCCTTGATCTGCTCGACCGCGGCGCGAATGCCGTCGGCGACATCGACCTCGCCGGCGCCCTTGGCGCGCACGATCTCGAAGCCGACCACCGCCTTGCCGTTCAGGAAGGCGCCGCTGCGGCGCTCGGCCAGGGTGTCGGACACCGTGGCCAACTGGTCCAGGCGCACGCGGCGGCCATCCTGCAGCGGGATCTCCAGCGCGCCCAGTTCGGCCGCCGTCTGCACGGTGGCGATGGTGCGCAGCGACTGCTCGGCGCCGCCCAGCTGCGCGCGACCACCCGGGGCTTCCTGCTGCACGTTCTTCAGCTGGCGCGAGACCTCCGCCGCGGTGGCGCCCAGGCCCAGCAGGCGCGCCGGGTCCAGCTCGACGCGCAGTTCACGCGTCACGCCGCCCACGCGGGCCACCGAGCCCACGCCCTTCACCGCCAGCATCTTCTTGGTGACCTGGTTGTCGACGAACCAGGACAGGGCCTCATCGTCCATGCTGGACGAGGCCACCGTGTAGGTCAGGATGGGCGCGCCGGCCAGGTTCATCTTGGTGATGACGGGGTCGCGCAAATCAGCCGGCAGGTCGGAGCGGATGCGGGCGACCGCGTCGCGCGTGTCGTCCAGCGCCTCCTGCGTGGGCTTCTCCAGGCGGAACTCGGCGGTGATGGTGGCCGTGCCGTCCTGCACCTTGCTGTAGAGGTGCTTGAGGCCCTGCACCGTGGCCAGCGCGTTCTCGATCTTGCGCGCCACCTCGGTCTCCATCTGCGCAGGCGCCGCACCGGGCAGGCTGGCGGTGACGATGACGGTGGGCAGATCGATGTCAGGGAACTGCTGGATCTTCATGCTGCGGAAGGCCAGCAGACCGGCCACCGTGAGCATGATGAAGAGCAGGATGGCCGGAACCGGGTTCTTGATCGACCAGGCGGAAACATTCATGGTCGTCGGTCCTTACTTCGCAACGCGAGCGGTGTTGCCTGCAGCGGGCGCAACACGAACGGTGTCCCCATCTGCGAGGAAGCCAACACCCGCGGCGGCCACATTCGTGCCAGCCGCCAAGCCCTCACGCACCTCCACGCGGTCGCCCTGGCGACGACCCAGCTGCACCTTGTGCTGGCGCACCTTGTTGTCCTTCGCAAGCAGGAACACATAGCTGAAGCCGTCGCGCAGCAGCACCGCGCTTTGCGGCAGGGTCAGCACCGCGCTCTCGCCGAGCACGAAGTCGCCGCGGGCGAACAAGCCGGCGCGCAGGTCCGCGCCGCCTTTCACGTCCACATAGACCCAGCCGTTGCGCGAGGCCGCATCCACCTGCGGCGCAATGCGGCGGATGCTGCCTTCCACGGCTGCTGCACCGCTGGGCTGCACCCTGACCTTCTGACCGACCCTCAGCCGCGCCAGCTCGGCGCCCGGCACCTCGGCCCGCCATTCCAGGCGGCCCTGGCGCTGCAGGCGGAACAGCTCCGCGCCCGGCTGAACCAGCGCGCCCTCGACCGCGCTGCGGCTGCTGATCACGCCGTCGTCGGGCGCCTGGATGCGGGTGTAGGACAGGCGCAGCTCGTCGGCCTGCACGCGGGCCTTGGCCGAGGCGGCGCGCGCCTGCGCGGCGGCATCCTGGGCCAAGGCCTGGTCCACGGCCTGCGCCGACAAGGCCTCGCTGCCCTGCAGGCTCTTGACGCGCTCGGCGGTGCTGCGCGCCTCGCGGGCGGCGGCCTCGGCTTCGAGCAGGGCGGCGCGGCTGGCGGCCAGCTCGGCCTCCAGGGTGCCTGGGTTCAGGCGGGCGAGCAACTGGCCCTTCTTCACGCGGTCGCCCACGTCGACGAGCAAGGCGGCGAGGCGCTGGCCGCCGACTTCGGCCCCGATCACGACCTCCTGCCAGGCGGCCAGGCTACCGGTGGCCGGCAGGGTCTGCGACCACTGCGCCGCCTGCGGCTGCACGAGCTGGATGGTCATCGAGGCCTTGGCGGCGGTCTTGGGCGTGGCCTCTTGGGCCTGGGTGCTGCCGACCAGCAGTGCGGCGGCAAGGGCGAAAACGGTAGGGACGTTCTTCATGGCATTCATCAGGATGCAGATTCGGTCGATTGCGGCGGCGTGGCGGTCCAGCCGCCGCCCAGCACGCGGTACAGGCGCACCCAGGCGCTGGCGTGCGCATGGCGCACGGCGAGCGCGGCGCCATAGGCGGAGAGCGCGTTGCGGTAGGAGTTGTTGCGTTGCACGCCGCTTTGCAGGCCGGCGCTGGCCTGGGCCGCAGTGCGGTGCGCAATGGCTTCCCATTCGCGCTGCGCGGCGTCGACTTCCTGCTGGCGCTCGCCCTCGGACTGCAGGCGCTGCAGCGCCTCCTCGACCTCGCTGAGCGCCGTCAGCCAGCGCTGTTGCAGGCGGGCCGCGGCTTCGTCGGCGCCGGCGGCTGCGGCGGCTGCTTGCGCGCTGCGCAGGCCGCCGTCGAACAGCGGCAGGCTGAGGCTGGGCCCGATGGACCAGCTGGCACCGCTGCTGCTGCCACCGCCGACGCGGATGCGCGTCTCGCCGATCAGGCCGCTGAGGCTGAGCTGCGGGTAGCGCTGCGCGTCCACCGCGCGCTGCTGCTGCACGGCGGCCAGCCATTGCTGGTGGGCGGTGGCGAGGTCCGGCCGCTGCGCCAGCAATTGCGCCGGCAAGGCCTGCACGGCAAAGGGCGGCGCCTGCACCAGGCGACGCTGCGGCAGCGCAAGTTCCTGCGGCAAGGGCGGTGGCGCCAGCTCCTGAGCCAGGCGGCCGGCGGTCTCGCCGCAGAGCAGGGCCAGGGTCTGCAAGGCGATCTGCGCCTCGGCCCGCTGGCTGCTGCGCACGGCGGCGGCGGCCGCGCGCTCGGTGTTCAGCAGGGCCGAGTCGCTGGCGCTGATCAGGCCGGCGCGCAGCTGCTCGCGGCCCCAGGCGGCCAGTTGCTCGGCCAGGCGCAGATCGATCTCGGCGACTTCCTCCTGCGCCTGCGCATGGCGCAAGGCCAGGTAGGCGGCGGCCACGTCGGCGGCCAGGCTGACGCGGGCCTCGTGCCATTGCGCGGTGGCCGCCTCGGCCTGGGCGGCACCGGCAGCGGCCTGCGCACGCTGGCTGCCGAAGAGATCGATCTCCCAGCTGGCGGCCAGAGCGGCGCTGCTGGTGGTGGCCGCCACAAAGCTGCCGTTCACGCCCTTGCTGCGCGTGCTGCTGGCCTGGGCCTGCGTTTGCGGCGCGAGCAGCGCGCGGGCCTGGCCGGCCTGCGCCTCGGCCTGGCGCCGGCGGGCGGCGGCGGCGGCCAGGTCGGGGCTCTGGGCCTGGGCGCGCTCGATCAGCCGCGCCAACTGCGGGTCGTCGAAGCGCTGCCACCAGGCGGCGAGTTCGAGCTTCGAGCCCTGGTGCGGCAGCGGCGCACGCCAAGCGGCGGGCGCCTCGGGGAGCTTGGGAGCGGCGGGCGGTGGACTGGCGCAGCCGGCGAGCAGCGCGGCAGCGGCCAGCGCCACGATCAAGCGTTGGGAGGTCTTCATCATGGGGTTCAGGATCGGCGTTCGCGTTCGTAGCGCACCAGCGCGCAGCCCCAGTCGACGAGGCGCTCGCAGATGCGGTCCAGGCCCTGCTCACCGTCGATGAGGCCCGGGGTCAGCGCGTCCATGAAGGGACGCGAGAGGCTGTAGTCATGCGCCATGGCCTGCAGGCCGTAGGCCAGCTGATGGATGGCGGCATCGGGTTGCGTCAGGCCCACATGGCGGGCCAGCAGATTCGCCAAGGCCTCGAAATGCGGACTGATGTCCTGCATCAGCAAGGCCTGGAAGGCGGGGCTGGGATCCAGCATCTCGCGGGTGTAGAGCCGCGCGTCGCAGTCGTCCGGATCCATGAAGGGGCGCAGGAACTGCGTCAAGGACTCGGCCAGGCTCAAGGACGGATCGTCGAAGCCGCTCAGCAGGGCGGACAGCTCCCGCACCGGTTCGCGCAACACCTCGCGGTAGAGGCCATCCTTGTCGCCGAAGTGGTAGTGGATGGCGCCCGGGTTGAGGCCGGCAGCGGCGCAGATCTCGCGCGTGGTGACGGCGGCGAAGCCGTGCTCGGTGAACAGGCGGGTGGCGGCGTCGAGCAGGCGCTGGCGGGGCTCGGACTGCTCGGGGGCGACAGCTTTGCGGGGTGACATCGGTGCGCAGTATCGCATCAGTCAAGCGCTTGCTTGGATTATTTTCGGAAGCACCAGATTCAAGAGGCCAGCGCCTCGACGCCCAGCGGCGCGGCGTAGAACAGCGCTGCCATCAGGCCCAACAGGCTGCTGTTCAGCAGCAGCTTCAGGGCCTGGTAGACGCGTGGCCGCTGCCGGCGAAAGCCCAGGGACTGCTGCCGCAGCGGCGCCAGGCGCAGGAAGAGCGCACTGAACAGGCCCCGCGGGTCCTCGGCCGTGTTGGGCACCACGGTGCAACGGGCGACGGCCAGGTAGATCGGACGGATCAGCCGGCCGAACGCGTTCAGCGGGCGATCCACATCGCAGAGCAGGATCAGGCGGGTCTGCTCGCTGGCGTTGCGGGCACTGTGCGGGTAGGTCTCGTCGAACACGAAGTCCTGCCCGTCCTGCCAGTTGCAGGCCTGGCCGTCGACCTGGATCTGGCACAGCGCCGAACAGCGGGATCGGCTGTTCCGACGCTTCTGGCGCGGCGCTCACCGCCGTGATCACGGCGCCGGCCTGGGCCTGTCGATCTGTCAGGAAATCGCCCAGGCCCATGGCTGGAGTCTGCGCGCCGAGGACGCGTCACCCGGCCTGCGTCTGGTGCTGGTCGGGGCCGACCAGCCGCCGAGCACACGCTAGAACAAATCGACGTCGCCGCGTCCCGCGGCTTCCTCGACGAGCTCGCCCTGCGCGATCAGGTGTTCATAGGCCTGCACCTGGTTGCGACCATGGTGCTTGGCGTAATAGACCGCCTTGTCGGCGCGTTCGAAGGCGGCGGCCGGCGAGTCCATCGGACGGATGCGCGTGAAGCCCACCGACAAGGTGACGCGACCGACCTGCGGGAACGCGTACTGCTCGCAGGCCTGGCGCAGGCGCTCGAAGGCGTGCTGCGCGTCGTCCTCGCTCTCGCAGCGGATCAGCGCGACGAACTCCTCGCCGCCGAAACGGTAGAGCCGGTCATGGAAGCGGAAACAGGTGCGCATCAGCCGCGAGAGCAGCAGCAGCACCTCGTCACCAATCAGATGGCCAAAGCGGTCGTTGACCGACTTGAAATGGTCGACGTCAACGACGCCGATCCAGTAGGCGGCCTGGCTGTCGTGCCGGCGGTCGCCGGCGGCCGTCACGCTGCCCAGCGGCATGCCCTGCAGCAGTTTCAGGAAGCTGTCGTCGAAGGTCTTGCGGTTCAGCAACCCGGTCAGGGTGTCGCGCTCGGAGTAGTCGAGCAGGGACTGGAAGTTGTGATAGACCCGCAGCATGCCGCTGACCGTGCGCTGCTCGGCCGGGCTCAGCCGGGTGCGGGTGACGATCTCCAGCACCCCGTCGCCATCATGCTCGCTGACCAGCGGGAAATGGCAGGTGAACTCGGACCGGCTGGCCGACTCGCGCAGCTCGCGCTTTTGCAGGCAGGCGGCGCGCGACGGGTATTGCGCCAACGGCGCCAGGCTGCTGAGTTCGGCGCCCAGCGAATCGGCGCTCGGCACGCGCTCGTCCTGACCCAGATGGGCACGTGACAACCAGCGCTGGTCCTCCGCCGGGCCGACCGCGCGGTAGATGCTGACCGACAGCGGGCTGAGCATGTCGCGCAGCGCCACCACCAGGGTCACGTCCATCACGTCGCGATCCTTGTAGCCGGTCAGCTCCGCAAGCTGGTCGACCACCTTGCCCATCGGTTTGTTGGTCGCCACGGTTCAGGCCAGGGTTGCGGCAGTGTGCTGGCGGATCAGCGCCAGCAGATGCTCTTCGTCGTAGGGCTTGCCCAGATAGTCCTGCACACCCAGGGCCTCGGCATACTCGCGGTGCTTCTCGGCGATGCGCGAGGTGATCATCACTACCGGCAGTTCGCGCAGGCGTTCGTCGGCGCGGATGTTGCGGACCAGATCGAAGCCGTCCATGCGCGGCATCTCGATGTCGGACAGCACCATGTCCGGCAGCTCCTCGCGGGCCAGTTGCTCCATCGCGTCCAGGCCGTCCTTGGCCAGCTGCACGCGGAAGCCCTCGCGCTCCAGGAAGCGCTGGGTGACGCGGCGCACGGTCAGTGAGTCGTCGACGACGAGGATCAGCGGGGCCTGCGGCGCGGCCTCGACGGCGACCGCAATCAGCGGCACGCCGCCGGCGCGAGCCCGCGCCAACGCGCCGGCGCCATAGCGCTCGGCCAGCGCCACCGGGTTGTAGATCAGCGCCACCGAGCCACTGGCCAGCAGGCTGATGCCGGCCAGACCGGGCACGTGGATGAGCTGCGGGCCCAGGTTCTTGACCACCACTTCCTGGTTGCCGATGACCTCGTCGACATGGATCGCGATGCGGTCCGGGCCCGAGTGGACCAGCACCACCGCTGCATGCTTGCCATGCAGCTGCGGGTGGTCGGTGTGGGCCAGCAAGCCGCCCAGCCAGTAGAGCGGCACGTTCCAGGGGCCGGCCTGCAGACGGCCTTCCTCGTAGGCTTGGCCAAGTTGCGGGTTGGGCAGGCGCAGCACGGTGTCGATCAGGCTGGCCGGCACGGCGACGACGAGCTCGCCGACGCGCAGCAGCACCACCTGGGTCAGTGCGGTGGTCAGCGGCACGCGCAGATCGAACTCGGCACCCTGCCCGGCCTGGCTGCGCGTCATCACATAGCCGCCGAGGGTGTTGACCTCGGCGCGCACCACGTCCATGCCGACGCCGCGGCCGGCCATCTCGGTCAGTTCTCCGGCGGTCGAGAAGCCCGGCGCGTAGATCAGCTGGATCAGCTCGGCCTCGGTGGGCTCGGCGTCGGCGGCCAGCAGGCCCTGGCGCTCGGCCTTCTCGCGGATGCGGGCCAGGTCCAGGCCGGCGCCGTCGTCGCGGAACGCGATCAGCACCTGGTTGCCTTCCTGGCTGAGCGTGATCTGGATGCTGCCGTGCTCGGTCTTGCCAGCGGCCTTGCGCGCCTCCGGCGCCTCGATGCCGTGCACCACGCTGTTGCGCAGCAAATGCTCGAAGGCGCCGATCAGGCGCTCCAGCACGCCGCGGTCCAGTTCGATGCCCTGGCCCTGGATCTGCAACTGCACCTGCTTGCCCGACTCGCGCGCCGCCTGGCGCACCACGCGGTGCAGGCGCTCGCCGACCGAGTCGAACTCGACCATGCGCGAGCGCAGCAGATCGTCCTGCAGCTCGCGCGTCAGGCGCGCCTGTGCGGCCAGTTCATCTTCGCCGCTCTGCACATTGCGCTGCAGCGAGCGCTGCACGGTGGCCACGTCGTTGACCGACTCAGCCAGCATGCGCGTGACCTCCTGGAAGCGCGTGTAGCGGTCGAACTCGAGCGGATCGAAATCGGAGCCGGCGACGCGCGCGGCCTCCTGACGGCTGGTGATCTGCGCCTCGGCCTGCAGCTCCAGCTCGCGCAACTGGGTGCGCAGGCGGTCCAGGTTGTCGTCGAGTTCGGTCAGCGCCGTCTTCATCTGCGCCAGCTCGTTCTCCATGCGCGCGCGGCGGATCGACACCTCGCCCGACTGCGCCGCCATGCGATCGAGCAGCGCGGCGCGCACGCGCACCAGCGACTGCGCGCTGACCAGCGGCGCCGCATCGGCCACCGTGAGCTCGCGCGCCTCGACGCCGCTGAAGCGCGCCCAGGGCACCTCGGCGGGATCGCGCGGCGGCAGGCTGGCCACCGGCGGCGACAGCGGCTGCACGACGGGTGCCAGCTCGGCCTCCGGCACCGGCTCGGGCAAGTCCTCGATCGCGGCCTGCATCGCGTCCACCGGCAGTTCGTCGGCCCGCGCCGGCTCCGCCTGCGGCGCCGCCGACTGCTGGCGCTGCGCCTGGCGCAGGGCTTCGAAGCGCTGCTCCAGCTCGTCGCCGCGATGCTGCAGCGGCTGCACGTCGGCGGCCCCGCGCGAAGGCACCGCGAGCAGGCCCAGCACGTCGGACTCCAGCCGGTGCGCGAGCTCGCCAAGCTGCATCGCGCCGGCCAGACGCGCGCCGCCCTTGAAGGTGTGCAGCGTGCGCATGCAGGCATCGCCGCGCGACGCGTCCTGCGGGTGGCTGGTCCAGTCGCGCAGCCGGCCGTGCAGTTCCTGCAGCAGTTCGCCAGCCTCCTCCTCGAAGATCTCCCACAGCTCGGCGTCGATCTCGTCGGGCGCGCCACTGACGAAATCCTCCTCGTCGACCAGCGGCAGGGCCTGGGCCGCGGCCGGCGCCAGCGCGCCGAACTGGCTGTCGTCGCGATCCCCCCGCTCCGCTCGATCGTCGCGCTCATCGCGTTCCTCGACCGCATCCGGCTGGTAGGCCTGCAGCGAGTCGATCAGCGCCGGCTCGGCCACGCCGAGCTGACCCTCGGCGAAGCCTTGCAACAGGCCGCGGATGGACTGGGCAGCGGCGACGAACTGCGCCGCATCGCCCTGCGCCACGCGGCGCGCCTGCTGCGCCCGGCCCAGCGCATGCTCGAGCGCACGGGCCAGCTGCGACAGGCTGGCGAAACCGACCGTCGCCGCATTGCCGGCCAGCGCATGCGCATAGACCTCGGTGGCCTGCGGTGGCGCCTCGTCCGGCTGCCGCGCCCAATCCTCCAGCGCGGCGTTCAGGCGACCGACATGCTCGTCCGCCTCGCTGCTGAAGATGCGGTGCAGCGCCTCGCTGATCTGCAGGTCTCCGACCTGCACCGTGGCTTCGGGCAACTCGGCTTCGAGTTCCGGTTCGACCGGCACCTCGGTCGGGATCTGGGTCTCGGGCTCGGGCTCGATCACCGCTTCGGCAGGTACGGCCAGTGGCCGCGGCTCGATCACCGTGGCCGGCTCCTCGGCCGGGAACTCCAGGTCCAGCAAATCGGCCACGGGCTCCTGCACCGGTGGCGGCAGCTCGGACGGGGCCAGTTCGAAATCCAGCTGCAGATCGAGGTCGGGCAAGGTGTCGGCGGGCACCGGCGCTGTCGGCTCGGGCAGATCGAGCTCGATCGTGAAGGCCGACTCCTCGGCGGCCTCCTCCTCCGGAGGCCGGCTGGGCTCAAAGGGCTGCGTGGAATCGAAATCCAGGCGCAGCGCGTCGTCGAGCGCCAGCACCTCGGGCAATTGGCTCTCCGAGGGCAGTTGCGAGTCGCCGGCCTGCGGCGGCTCGGTCGCCTGGAAATCGTCGGGCAGCTCGGAAGCCAGACCCAGATCGAGCAGGATCTCGTCGGCCGGCGTCGGCACCTCGGGCCGTTCGGCCGCGGCAGGCCAATCGACGGAGACCGACACCGCAACCGCATCGGCTGCGTCGGCGAACCCGACCGCATCGGGCAGGCTGGCAACCGGCAGGATGGCCGTGGCCGGCTCTTCGTCGAGCAGCGGCGGCACCAGGGTCTCCAGCACCGGAACCGCTTCGACCGCCGCGAGCGGCTCCGCGATCTCGATCGGTTCAAGCCCCTCGATCGCGTCGATCGGCGCCGGCAGGACCGCCTCTGGCAACGCCTGGACCGGCAGCCCGAGGCGCAGCGCGTCGGCGCGCGCACGCAGCGGCTGCGGGTCGCGGCCCGCGGCCTGACCGGCCGCGATGTCGTCGCGCCAGGCGGCCAGCTCGTCCAGTGCCTCGGCGCTGAAGCGCAGCAGCTCGGCGTCGAGCGGCTTCTCGTCGGCCAGCCGATCGTTGTAGAGCTGCTCGCAGGCCCAGGCCGCCTCGCCGTAGGCGTTCAGGCCGACCATGCGGCTGCTGCCCTTCAAGGTGTGGAACGCGCGGCGCACATGGGTCGCCTCGCTGCGCTGGCCGGGTTGCGCGCCGAGCAGGTCCAGCGCCGCGCGCGCGTTCGCGATGACCTCGTTGGCCTCCTCGAGGAAGATCTCCAGCATCTCCTCGTCGAGCTCTTCCTCGGTCTCCGGCAAAGGTTCCGCCGGCGCAGCAGGCAGCGCGGCAGGCTGCTGGCTGTCGAGCAGATGGCGCAGGTCGGCCACCGCCGGCGCAGGTGCAGGCGGCGGCGCCAGTTCCAGGTCGGGCAGCTCGAAGTCGCTGAGCTGCGGCAGCGGCGGCGCCACCGGGGCTTCCAGTTCGCGGGCCGCGCTGCGCGTGGCGGCGGCGAGCAGCGGCTGGTCGTCGGCCGCGGCCTGCAACGCGAGGCGCTCCAGATCGCGGGCCAATGCCTGCGGGTCGGCCACCGGCGCCGCCACCGCGGCACGCACCTGGGCCTCGATGCTGGACGGCACCGGTGCGGTGCGGCGTTCGCGCTCGACGCTGGCGACCAGCTCGCCCTTGTCCTCGTCGAACTTGAACATCGACTTGGCCAGCGGGGCCTGCACGCTGAGCATGTCGATCAGGAAACCGAGCTGGCCGAGATTGGTCGCCAGGCGCTCGAAGATCACCCGAGGCCCGGGCAGGCTGGGGTCGACTTCGGTGTTGCTCAGGCGGTCGACCTCGTCGCGCATGCGCACGCAGGTGATCGCCGCCTGGTCCAGGCCGAGCACGCTGAATACGCCGCGCATCGACTGCAGCTGGCCGGGCACCGGGATCAGCGACTCGCGCTTGGCGACCGGATCGCGGAAGTACTCGTCGGCCGCCCGCTCGACCTCGCCCAGGCTGACGCGCAGCTCCTGCATCACGGAGCCCAGGGTCTGGCGCTCGGCGACGCGGTGGTAGAGATCCTCCATCCAGGCTTCTAGCGTTTCCGGCGGCTGACCGGTGGCCGCGGCCTGCACGCGCTGCGCAAGGCGCTGCACACGCTCCTGCTGCTCGGGCCGGTCGTAGACGCCGTCCTCCAGCGCCGCTTCCACATAGAGCAGCGCGGTCGCCACTTCCATGGCCAGCGCGGCCGGCGGCCGGGCGCCGGCACGCAGCGTGACCACCGCCGCGCGCTGCAGGGTCTGGCCGAGCAGCTCGCCGCCCGGGAACAGCTGGGTGAGGGACTCGGTCAGCACGTTGCTCGCCTCGTCCAGGCTGGCGGCGCGCGCCAGATCGCCCTCGGCACAGGCGTTCCAGGCCTCCTTGGTCGCGCCGACTCGGCGTTGTGCCTGCTGCACCAGCGCGGGGTCGATGCGGCCCAGGCTGTCGTCGCGGTAGTCGCCGCTCAGCGCCTCGTCAAGCCCGTAGGCCGTGCGCACCGCGCGCAGGCGCGGCGCCTGGCCGGCCGGCGGCTCGCCGGACTGCGCGCAGAAGAACAGCAGGTCCTGCACCAGGCGATCGGACACCTCGGCATGGCCCTGCGCATGGCTGCGCAATTGCGCCAGCAGGCGCGAGGCCATGCGCTTGACCAGCGCATCTGCGGCGAGCAGGCCCTGGGCCTGGGCCTCGAAATGCGCGGCGGCCAACTGCCAGAAGCTGCTCTGCGGCTCGCGGCCGAAGGCCACGCCGATGCCGGCGCAGAGCTCGGCCAGATGCGCCGCATGCGTGGCATTGGCGTCGCGCATCTGGCGCAGCAGCGCGGTCTCGAAGGCGGCGCGCAGCTCGTCCAGACCGGGCAACTGATCGTCCAGTAGCTCGGGCGGCGGCAGCGCGCGCCACTCGAAATGCTGGGGCCAGAAATCGGCCGGGTGGATGCGCTCGGCCTTGTTCAGCTCCTGCAGCACCCGGTAGCTGGAAAACAGCGCCAGCGGCGAGGGCCGGCTGCCGGCGACCATGCGGCCGGCATAGGTGAGCAGCGCAAAGCCGGCGCGCTCGATGGCCTCGAGCTGGGCCGCGTTCAGCGAGGCCTCCGCTGCGCAGCGCTGCAGCAGCGCCTCGGCCGCACCGACCAGGCGCTGGCCCTCGGGCAGCTGGACCAGCTTGAGCACGCCAGCGACCTGGTGCAGCTGGGCCGCCTGGGCCTGCAGCGCACTGGCGGTCAGCGCCGCATCGAGCTGGCCGCCGGCCTGCCGCAGTTCGAACTCGCGCAGCTGGCGGCGCAGCGCCTTGTGCACCCCTTCCAGCGTGCGCCGCAGCTCCTCCTGCACCCACGCCAGCGGCGTGAGGTCGGACGGGCCCTGCTGGGCTTGCATTTCGGTGTTCATGCGCCGCGAAGTCCTGGATGGGGTTTAGCTGCTGACCTTGAATCGGGCCACCGAGGTCTTCAACGCCTCGGCCGAGCGCGACAGCTCGTGCACCATCTTGGCCGTCGAGCGCGTGCCGTCCGAGGTCTGCTCGGTCACCGCGAAGATGTGCTGGATGTTCGAGGCCACCGCGTTGGCGCCCTGCGCTTCCTGCTGCGCGCGGGCGGTGATCTCGCCCACCTTGGCATCCAGCTCGCGGGCCACCGCGTCGATCTGCTCCAGCGCCTGGCCGGCCGCGTCGGACAGCTTGGTGCCCTCCACCACGCCCGAGGTCGAGCGCTCCATGGCGGCCACCGCGTCCTGGGTATCGGTCTGGATCGCCTTGACCAGCGCGGCGATGCGCCGCGTCGCATCGGCCGAGCGCTCGGCCAGCCGCTGCACTTCTTCCGCCACCACCGAGAAGCCGCGGCCGGCATCGCCGGCCGAGGCCGCCTGGATCGCCGCGTTCAGCGCCAGCACATTGGTCTGTTCGGTAATGTCCGAGATCAGTTCGGTAATCTCGCCGATCTCCTGCGACGACTCGCCCAGGCGCTTGATGCGCTTGGAGGTCTCCTGGATCTGGTCGCGGATCGAGTTCATGCCCTCGCGGTTGTTCTGCATCGCCTGCAGCCCCTGTTCGGCGGCTTCGCGGGACTGCTTGGCCACGCCGGCAACCTGCTGCGCCTGACCGGCCACTTCGTTGATCCGGCCGGCCATCTGCAGCACTGCATCGCCGGTGGCACGGATCTCGTGCAGTTGCTCGGTCGACGCGGCGAGCAGCTCGGTCGAGGTCTGGTCGACCTGGCCGGTCGTCTCGGTCACCCGCGACGCCGTGGTCTGCACTTGCGACACCAGATTGCGCAGCTCCTCCACCGTGTAGTTCACCGAGTCGGCGATCGCGCCGGTGATGTCCTCGGTCACCGTCGCCTGCTGCGTCAAGTCACCCTCGGCGACCGCTTGCAGCTCGTTCATCAGGCGAAGAATGGCGGCCTGGTTGGCGTCGTTGACGCGCTTGGCCTCCAGCTCCTGCGCCTGGGCCTGGCGGCGCTGCTCTTCGGCGAGTTGCGCGCGGCGGGCCTGCTGCCCCACATAAAGGCGCAGGAAGCCCAGCGCACCGTAGACCAAAGCCGCCAGCGAGCCGATCAGCAGCAGCCACTGCCACCAGCCCAGGCCACCGGCGCGCTGCAGGCCGTCGGCGACCTTGCCCAACTCCAGGCGCAGCGGCTCCGAGTCCTTCAGGATGCCGTTGCTGGCTTCGCGTGCGGCGACCAGGCCGCTGAGGTTGGACAGCACCGCATTGGCCTGCTGGCGGGTGCTCTCGAACTGGGTGAGCAGATTGCGCAGATTGCTGCGCTGGTTCGCGTCGCCGGTCGCCGGCAGACCGATCTCGCGATTGCCATTGAGCAGGCCCTCGGCGATCTCCTTGAACGCATTGAGGTCCTTGCCGAGCAGGAACACCGCCTCCGGCGACACGCCTTCCTGAGTCAGGAACTCGCCGGCCGACTTGCCGATGCGCTGCGTCAGCATGACCAACTGACCGGCTGCCGCCACTTCGACGGTGGTGCCACCGCGCAGTGCGCTGGTGCTGACCGCCTCGGCCGACTCCAGCAGGTCGGAGGACTGGCGGTTGATCGCGCGCAGCGACTCACCGACCTCCGTCAGCACCTTTTCCTGGCCGAGCACGACCTTCACGGATTTCTCGGCCCGCTCGACCATCGGCAGCACCGGCTCCAGCAGCTCCTGCACCGCGGCCGGCGCCTGCGGCAACTGCTCGTTGCCCTCGCGCAGGCCGCGCGTCACCTGGGTCAGCACGTCCAGCGATTCGGTCAGTTCGCGGAACGCCCCCGGCGTGCCCACCACGGCGGTCGACACCGCCTTGGCCAGACGCTGCGACTGCATCAGCGCCTGACCGGCCTGGCCCACCTGGACGGCATTGCGGCTGGCCAGCCAGGCGTTCAGGCCCACCGCGGCCGCGGTCCCGACCAGGCCCACGACGATCAGGCCGGTGTAGAGCTGCTGCCACTTCACACGCGGCTGCGCCGCCGCCGGGCTGCCCGGCTCCATGGTGCTGAACGCGACGCTCGCCGCGGCGCTGTCGACGAACTGGGTGCTGGCCTCCGACGGCAGCGCGCCGGCGACTTCCTGGCCCTGGGTATCGAGATGGACAGCCTCGTAGACGCTGTCCTTCGCGTCCTCCTGGCCGGCTTCGCCTTCGCGGTTCTTCATCTTGTCAAAGAGGCTCATGACGTTCCTCGTCCGGGGTCATCCGCCAAGCCGGCGGCAGGGGTGATGGGAGTGGGGCGCCTCAGGCAGCGGTCGAGGGCTGCGCCACGATGTTCAGGAAGGGTTCGAAGCGGGCCAGCAGTTCGAGATCGAGCAGCTGCCAGCGGCGGCCCTGCTCGTCCTCGCGCTCGCCAATCGCGAAATGGGGCCGCGCCGCCTCGGGCGCCGGCAGCGCATGCAACTGCTCGTCGCTGCGCAGGCCGAGCAGGCGGTCGACCCAGAGCGCGCAATTGATGTTCAGCTCGCCGGCGAAGGAGACCAGCCGCCCTTCGCCAGCCGGCGGCGGCTGCTCGCGCAGACCGAGGAACTGCGCCAGATCGGCGACCGCATGCAGGCCGCCGCGCAGATTGGCAACGCCGAGCATCCAGGGCTCGGTATAGGGCACGGTGGTCAGCGGCACCGGCGGGAAGATCTCGCCGGCCTGGCGCAGCGGCAGCAGCAGGCCCAGGCCGGCGGCCTCGACGGCCAGCCAGCGCGCCGACTGCTGCTGGGTGCGCGCCGCCTGCAGGCGCTGGGCCAGCCGCTGTTGGAACTCGCGCAGCGCCTGCTTGTTGCTCATCGGGTCAGCCTCGCGCGACGGGCCGGGGCGCGCATCAGCCCAGCGCCTTGATCTTGGCCAGCAGATCCTCGGCCTGCACGGGCTTCACGACGTAGTCGCGCGCGCCCTGGCGCAGGCCCCAGACGCGGTCCGTCTCCTGGTTCTTGCTGGTGCACATGATGACCGGCACCTTGGCATAGCGTTCGTCTCGAGTGATCGCGCGCGTCAGCTGGAAGCCGTTCTGCCCCGGCATCACCACGTCCATCAGGATCAGGTCGGGCACGGTCTCCTCGAGACGTTTCCAGGCCTCGTCGCCGTTCTCGGCGGTGCGCACCTGGTAGCCGCGCTTGGTCAGCAGCTCGCTGAGATGGTGCAGCTCGGTCTTCGAGTCGTCGACCAGCAGGATGTTCTTGATGCTCATGATCGGCAGTGCAGAAGGTGGTGGGTTCAGGCGCCGGCGCTGTGCTGCTGAACCGCCTGCAGCAACTGGTCCTTGGTGAAGGGCTTGGTCAGGTAATCCTGCGACCCGACCATGCGGCCGCGCGCCTTGTCGAACAAGCCGTCCTTGGAGCTGAGCATGATCACCGGCACGCTGGCGTACTCGGCGTTGCGCTTGATGATGGCGCAGGTCTGGTAGCCGTCGAGGCGGGGCATGAGGATGTCGCAGAACACCAGGTCGGGCTTGAAGTCCGCGAGTTTGGCCAAGGCATCGAAGCCGTCCTCGGCCAGCAGCACCGAATGCCCGCCCTGCTTGAGAAATATTTCCGCACTGCGCCGGATGGTGTTGCTGTCGTCGATCACCATCACCTTCAGGGCCTGGGCATCCATCGGGGTTCTCCTGGCGGTCCTCAGATGCGGACCATCTCGAAATCTTCCTTGCGGGCGCCGCACTCCGGGCAGGTCCAGTTCATGTCGACGTCGGCCCAGCGCGTCCCCGGCGCAATGCCGTGCTCGGGATCACCCTCAGCCTCGTCGTAGATCCAGCCGCAGATCAGGCACATCCAGGTGCTCAGTTCGTTCGACACGGTGCTTGTCAAGATCGTCCTTAGGCTGCCGCCCGTCAGAGAGCGGCTCACTACAATCGATCCATTCTATGCACCGCTCCCAGGCGGTCTGATCGGGGCGCACCCTGTGCGCAAGCCTGCCGGCCGCCTCGTCGCGACGCTCGCTGAAACGCCCCGCAGCCGCCGCATCCGATGATGACCGACAGCCCTGAACTGCCCGCCGGCGAGACCGAAGACGACGCGCCGCCGCCCTGCGTGCTGAGCTTCAACGCCAGCGAACCGACCGGCGCCGCCGGCAGCGGTGCCGACATCGCCGCGATCGCCGCGATGGGCGCGCATGCGCTGCCGGTGATCACCGCGGTGCTGGTGCGCGATACCGCGGAAGTCTTCGACCAGCACGCGCTCGATTCCGACCTCGTCGTCGAGCAGGCCCGCTCGGTGCTCGAGGACATGCCTACCGCCGCCTTCAAGGTCGGCTACCTGGGCAGCGCCGAGGGCGTCAGCGCAGTCGCCGAGGTGCTGTCCGACTACCCCGAACTGCCGGTGCTGACCTATCTGGGTGCAACCCCCTGGCTGGACGAGGAGCAGCTGAGCTCCTACCAGGACGCGCTGCGCGAGCTGGTGCTGCCGCAGACCACAGTGCTGGTCGGCAACCACCAGCAGCTCACCGAGTTCCTGCTGCCCGACTGGGACGGCGGTCGACCGGCCTCGCCGCGGGAGCTCGCCGTCGAGGCGCACAAGCATGGTGCCGCCCATGTGCTGGTCACCGGCATCCCGTTGTCCAACGGCTTCGTCGACAACGTGCTGGCCGGGCCGCAAGGCCCCATCACCGGCGAGAAGTTCGAGCGCTTCGAGACCAGCTTCATCGGTGCCGGAGACACCCTGAGCGCCGCGCTGACCGCGCTGCTGGCGGTCGGCGTGGAGCTGCACGAAGCCGTCGGCGAGGCGCTGACCTTCCTGGACAGCGCGCTGGACGCCGGCTTCCAGCCCGGCATGGGCCATGTGGTGCCCGACCGCTTCTTCTGGGCCCTGCCGGCGCCCGAGGAGGGCGAGGAGGACGGCGAGCCCGAACCCCCGCCGCCCAGCCCGCAACGCATGCACTGATGCCGTCCATGGACCAGAACCAGATCCTTTTCGAGCGCGCGCAGGCGGCGATTCCCGGTGGCGTCAACTCGCCGGTGCGCGCCTTCCGCGCGGTCGGCGGCACGCCGCGCTTCATCCAGCGCGCCGAAGGTGCCTACCTGTGGGACGCCAACGGCAAGCGCTACATCGACTACATCGGCTCCTGGGGCCCGATGATCCTCGGCCACGGCCATCCGGCCGTCGTCGAGGCGGTGCAGAAGGCCTTGCTCGACGGCTTCTCCTTCGGCGCGCCGACCGAGCGCGAGATCGAACTGGCCGAGGCGGTGATGGCCCAGCTGCCCTCGGTCGAGCAGCTGCGCCTGGTGAGCAGCGGCACCGAGGCCGGCATGAGCTGCATCCGCCTAGCGCGAGGCTTCACCGGCCGCTCGCTGTTCGTCAAGTTCGAGGGCTGCTACCACGGCCATGCGGATGCGCTGCTGGTCAAGGCCGGCTCCGGCCTGGCGACCTTCGGCCACCCGACCAGCGCGGGCGTGCCCGCCGAAGTCGCCCAGCACACCTTGGTACTGCCCTACAACGATGTGGAGGCGCTGGAGGCCTGCTTCGCCCGCCACGGCAGCGAGCTGGCCGCGGTGATGATCGAACCGATCGCCGGCAACATGAACTTCGTGCGCGCCAGCATCCCCTTCATGACGCGGCTGCGCGAGCTCTGCACCGCCAGCGGCGCCTTGCTCATCCTCGACGAGGTGATGACCGGCTTCCGCGTCGCCCTCGGTGGCGCGCAATCGGTCTATGCCAAGAGCATCCCCGGCTTCGCGCCCGACCTCACGGTGCTGGGCAAGGTGATCGGCGGCGGCATGCCGCTGGCCGCTTTCGGCGGTCGCCGCGACATCATGGCCAAGCTGGCGCCGCTGGGCGGCGTCTACCAGGCCGGCACGCTGTCCGGCAATCCGGTGGCCACCGCCTGCGGTTTGGCCACGCTGAAGGAAATCAGCAAGCCCGGCTTCTTCGAGGCGCTGACCGCCAAGACGCGTCGCCTGGTCGATGGCTTGAGCGCCGTGGCCCGCGAGGCCGGCCAGCCCTTCTGCGTGGACAGCGAGGGCGGCATGTTCGGCTTCTTCCTTCTTGAGCAGCTGCCGCAGAACTACACCGAGGTCATGAAGACCGACGGCCCGGCGTTCAACCGCTTCTTCCACGCCATGCTGGATCAGGGCGTGTACCTGGCTCCGGCGCTGTACGAAGCCGGCTTCGTGAGCAATGCGCACAGCGAGGCGGACCTCGACGCCACGCTGGCCGCGGCGCGACTCGCGCTGTCCTGATCCCCTGACGGCCGGGCGCTGCCCGGCCCCTCTCTCCTATGCACATCCACATCCTGGGCATCTGCGGCACCTTCATGGGCGGCCTGGCCGCGCTGGCCGCGGAGGGCGGCCACAAGGTCACCGGTTGCGACGCCAATGTCTACCCGCCGATGAGCGACCAGCTGCGCGCGCTGGGCATCGAGCTGATCGAAGGCTGGGACGCCGGGCAGATGAAACTCGCCCCCGATGTCTATGTGATCGGCAACGTGGTCTCGCGCGGCAACCCGCTGATGGAGGCGATCCTCAACAGCGGCGCGCCCTACACCAGCGGCCCGCAATGGCTGCAGGAGAACGTGCTGCAGGGCCGCCATGTGCTGGCGGTCGCCGGCACGCATGGCAAGACCACGACGACCGCGATGCTCGCCTGGATCCTCGAGCAGGCGGGCCAGAACCCGGGCTACCTGATCGGCGGCGTGCCGCTGAACTTCGAGCGCTCGGCCCGCCTGGGCGCCGCCGGCAGCCCCTTCGTCATCGAGGCCGACGAGTACGACAGCGCGCTGTTCGACAAGCGCAGCAAGTTCGTGCACTACCGGCCGCGCACCGCCATCCTGAACAACCTCGAGCACGACCACGCCGACATCTTCCCGGACCTGGCGGCGATCGAGACCCAGTTCCACCACCTCGTGCGTGCGATGCCCAGCGAGGGTCGGCTGGTCGTCAATGTGCGCGAGGAAGCGCTGCAGCGCGTGCTCGCACGCGGCTGCTGGACACCGGTCGTCGGCTTCGGCGCGAAGAAAGAGGAGCCCGGCGTGCTGCGCGCGCGTGGCGAACCGCAGGCCTTCGACGTGCTGCGCGGCAGCCTGCAGCTCGGCCGCGTCGAGTGGGAGCTGATCGGCGAGCACAACCAGCTCAATGCGCTGGCGGCGATCGCGGCAGCCGAAGGCCTGGGCATCGCCCCTGCTGCGGCGGCGCAGGCGCTGGGCGGGTTCCGCAGCGTGCGGCGGCGCCTGGAACAGATCGGCAGCGTCGGCGGCATCAGCGTCTACGACGATTTCGCCCACCACCCGACCGCGATCCGCACCACCGTCGAGGGCCTGCGCAAGCGCATCAAGCCCAGCGAACGCATCCTGGCGATCTTCGAGCCGCGCTCGAACACCATGAAGCTGGGCACCATGAAGGCGCAGCTGCCCTGGGCACTGGAGGACGCCGACCTGGCCTTCTGCAACCAGGCCGGGCTGAGCTGGGACGCCACGGCGGCGCTGGCACCGATGGAGGAACGTGGCCGGGTCGGTGCCGACGTCGATCAGCTCGTCACCCAGGTGCTGGAACAGGCCCGCCCGGGCGATCACCTGCTGTGCATGAGCAACGGCGGCTTCGGCGGCATCCACGCCAAGCTGCTGAACGGCTTGCGCCAGCGCGGCTGAGCGCTTCGGTCGCACACGCTGCGGCGGCAATGAAAAAGGGCCGGCATAGCCGGCCCTTTGCATGGAGGCGAAGCCTCAGGTCCGCGACATCGTCGCGCGCAGCGCCTCGGTCAGCATCGACAGGCTCTCGGCCACATGGGCACGGGTCTCGACCGAGCCCTTGCCCTGCGCGGCACGCAGATCCGTTTGCAGCTGGTTGGCATGCCAGCGCACCAGGCTTTGCGCATCGGCCGGCAGGCCCGAGGGCTTGGTCAGCAGATTGACGACGCGCTTCAGGTGCTCGCGCTGCAGATTGCGGCGCAGGCTGGGCACTTCGGCGCCGGCCTTCAACTCGCTCCACACGGCGCCCTGCAGGGTGCCGTAGACCTCGCTGAGGCTGATCGCGCCGCGGCGCTCGGCCGCCGTCAGGTAGCTCGGCAGCTCCAGCAGGCGGGTCGCGGTGGGCACGGCCAGCAGGCGGTCCAACGCAGCCAGCTGCAGGCGGGCGACCGCAGCGGGCAGGCCGCCCGGCGTGCCGCGCTCCCACTCGTTGTAGTCGACGGCGATGCTGCCCATCAGCTCGGGGCCGAACTTGAAGCTGTTCGCGCTGAACAGGCCGGTGGATAGCGCACGCAGGGCCTCGCGCTGCTTGGCCGGCTCGACCGGCGTGAAGGCCGGCTTGCCGCTGCCCGGCAGTTCGCGGCTGGCATACATGCCGCCGACGTACTTGGCAACCGGATCGGCGCCGCGCGCCAGCTGGTTCAGGCTGGAGGCGATCACGCGGCGGGTGCGGATCGGCTCGTCGCCGGCCTTCACGCCGCGCTCGGCCAGACGCTCCCACAGCTCCTGGGCCAGCTTCAGGCGCTTGCCGAAATTGGCCAGCGGATCGGCGCCAAGATCAAAGCGGTTGGCCAGCGGATCGAAGCCGTCGTACAGGCCGCCCACGCCGGCGTCCATGTCGTCCGCGTAGATCAGCTGCGGCTCGGTCGAGCGCGCGGCGATGCGCGCCAGCTCGGCCTTCTCGGTGGCCGCATCCAGCGGCTTGTACGCGTACTCGATCGCCCAGTAGTCGTAGGGGCCGAGCGTGGTCATGTTGTAGGCGCCGGCCTTCTCGCCCTTCAGCGGCACGTTGTAGGCGTTGTAGTCCATCACCGAGGCCGAAATGCCGTTGGCTTCGGTCCAGGCCTTGTCCTGCAGCTGCGCGGCGCTGACCGTGGTGCTTGCCTTGTAGTTGTGCTTGAGGCCCAGCGTGTGGCCGACCTCGTGCATGATGACGTCCTTGATGACCGCCTGCACGAAGGCCTCGGCCTCGGGGCTGTCGGGATCCAGGTCGCCGCGGGCCTCGAGGATGTCCATCGCGAAGTTCATTTCCTGCGACGCGGCCTGGCCGTAGTTGCAGTAGGCGGCGAAGCGGTTGCCTTCCTTCCAGCTCAGCGACAGCTGGGCCAGCTTGTCCATCGAGCTGCCGCCGACATCCTCGACGATGAAGCGGCGCGAACCGCGGGCGAAGACATCGCTCATGCCGATGTCGGCATCGAGAATTTCGCCGGTGCGCGGGTCGGTGTGGCTGGGGCCGATGGCGAAGCCGACATCGGCGCCGACGAACCAGCGGATCGACGCATGGCCTGCGTCCATATTGTCCCAATCGGCGTCATCCGGCTGCTGCTTGGCGACGACCGCGCCCTTGAAGCCGATCTTCTCGAAGGCCTTGTTCCATTCGACGATGCCTTCCTCGACGGCCTTGCGATAGCGCGCCGGGATGTTCTTGTCCATCCAGAAGGTGATCGGCTTGACCGGCTCGGAGAGAGCCGCCGCCGGGTCCTTCTTCTCCAGGCGCCAGCGGGTCAGCATGTGCACGCGCGGGTTGGCCTTCAGGTCGGAGTCGAGGTCGGTGTACGACTCCATGAAGTGGCCCAGGCGCGGGTCGATGTGGCGGATCGCGGCCGGCACCTCGGGCAGGGCCTTGAAGTTGTAGACGTAGCTGACGAAGAAGCTGCGCGGATCCGGCGTGGCCTGCGGCGGGGTGGGCACCGGCACCGGCGGGCGCACCAGCGGCGGCGCCGGGATGCGCGGGGTCGCGAAGTGGATGCGCGCGGTCAGCGTGGACAGGCCTTCGTCGGCGCGGGTGGCGGCGAAGAAGCTGTTGCCGCGGTCCGGCGCATAAGGCAGGCGGTAGGCGTACTCCAGGCGCGTGCTGTAGCCGGGGATGTCGGCAAGCAGGAAACCGGCGTCGACGAGGAAGCTCTTGCGCTCCGGATGGTCGGCACTGGCCAGATCCTGGCTGGCGATCAGGCTGGGCGAGAAGGCCTGCTCGACGGCGGCCTTGCCCTCGCCGCTGGCGCGGAACTTGTTGTTCAGCGCGATCAGCTGCAGCTTGCGGCCGACCAGGCGGAACTCGGCCATGGTGTCCGGGCCCATCTGGCTGGCGTAGGCGCCGCGCTCGCCGATGCTGTTGGCGATGTTGACGGTGAACAGGAAGGGCTTGTTCAGCATCTCGCGCGGGATCTCGAGCATGACGCGCTCGTCCTTGCGCCAGATCGGGAACAGACCGTCCTGCTGCTTGAAGTCCTTGCTGATCTCGGCGAAGGGCTTGAGCGCGGTCGGGTCGGCCGGCGGGCGCGGCGCGCCGGTAGCCGCGCTGGCGCCGGGCGGCTGACCGTTCGCGCCGGCGGGCGGGGTGGCCGGCGCTTGCGCCAGGGCGGACAGAGAGAGCGCCGCCAGAGTCAGCAGCGACAGCGTGGGTTTGAACTTCATGGCCTCGTCCTTGGTATAGGTTGCCTGTCGCCGGTCCAGGGATGGCGGACCCGTCGCGAGGGGGGCGAGCCTATGCGGGACTGCCTACACTGGCTTTCGTCATGTCGAAAACCCGCCACATCGTTTACCTGCATGGGTTCCGCTCCAGCCCGGCCTCGGCCAAGGCCCGCGCCATGGAAGCCTGGGCCCGCCAGACCCCGGGTTTGCACTGGGTCTGCCCGCAATTGCCGCCGTCTCCGGCGCAAGCGTTTTCCCTGATCCAGCAGCTCACCGCCGACTGGCCCGACGAGGGCTGCGCGGTAGTCGGCAGCTCGCTGGGCGGCTTTTACGCGGCGGCACTGGCCAGCACCCGGCCGGGCTGGCGCGCCGCCTTGCTGAACCCCGCAGTCGACCCGGCGCGCGATCTCGCGGCCTACATCGGCGAGAACCGCCAATGGCATCGGCCGGAGGAATCCTTCTACTTCCTGCCCGAGTACGTCGACGAACTGCGCGCGCTGCAGGCCGGCGCGCTGCAGAACCCCTCGCGCTGGTTCACGCTGATCGCCAAGGGCGACGAGTTGCTGGACTGGCGCGAGATGCTGGCCCGCTACGGCCTGGGCCGCAGCCTGCTGCTGGCCGGCAGCGATCACGCGCTCAGCGACTTCGAGCGCTGGCAACCCGAACTCACCCGCTTCCTCACCACATGAACGCTCGCTTCCAGGACCGCGTCGTCCTCATCTCCGGCGCCGCCCAGGGCATCGGCGCCGCCGCCGCGCGCCGCTTCGCCGCCGAAGGCGCCCGCCTGCTGCTCATCGACCTGCATGCCGACGCGCTGCGCGAGCTGGCTGCCGAGCTGCCACAGGCGCGGGTGCAGGCCGGCAGCGTCGCCGAGCGCGGCGTCTGGGACGCCGCCGTCGCCGATGCCCTGGCCGCCTGGGGCCGCGTCGACGTGCTCATCAACAACGCCGGCATCACCCGCGATGCGCGCTTCGAGCAGATGAGCGTCGAGAACTTCGACCTCGTCATCGACATCAATCTGCGCGGTGTCTTCCACGGCGGGCAGGCGGTGCTGCCGGCCATGCTGGCGCAGGGCAAGGGCGCGATCATCAACACCAGTTCGGTGGTCGGGCTGCACGGCAATTACGGGCAGACGAATTACGCGGCCGCGAAGGCCGGCGTGATCGGCATGACCAAGACCTGGGCGCGCGAGCTCGGGCCCAAGGGCATCCGCGTCAACGCGGTCGCCCCGGGCTTCATCGCCACGCCGATGACCGCTGCGGTGCCGCAGAAGGTCGCCGAGAAAATGGTCGCCGGCATCCCGCTGCAGCGCTTCGGCCGGCCAGAGGACATCGCCGCCGCCTACGCCTTCCTGGCCAGCGACGATGCGGGCTATGTGAGTGGCACGGTGCTGGAGGTCAGCGGCGGCTTGTCGATGTAGCACACGGGAGATCGTCGAAGCCCGTGGCATCGCGGCTGGTGCGCTTCAGGACGAACGCACCCAGCGTGCGGTCATCGAGGCGTTGACGGCCCGGCGGCATGTTCAGCAGCAAGGCTGGCGGCGCTACGGTGCAGCCCGCCGGGATGTCCCCCCGGCAGGGGACCTCCTTTCTTTGCTGCGCCATCGAGCGGAGGCAAAGAAAGGCGCTCAATGCGTCCCTCGCCCTAGGGGCGTCGGGACAGGCCAAGGCTGCTCACAGGGGACGGAGAGCCCGTATCGTTGAACGCCAAGTCTCGGGAGCTAATCGCCGGCCGGGAATACCGGCCGGACTCGGCACCGCAAGCCCGAAAGGTCAAGCTGCGAGACAAGGCTGCAGCCTGTTCGTCGCAGAAAGGCCGGATCCGTCCTCGCTGGTCAGTCGGGCCGGTAGCCCGGCCCGCTTAGCGCTCCCGGTCTTCGCAAAGATCCATACGGGCTGGTGGCCGTATCAGCAATGCATCGCTTCTCCGGCCGGCCCTAGGCCGCCGGAGGCATTCAGCGCCTTTCTTTGGTTCCGCTCGATGGCGCAGCAAAGAAAGGAACTCGCCTGCCGGGGCGAAATCCCGGCGGGCTCTCACGAACCGACCTTCACATCCCTGATGCCAAAACAGATCAGGAACACGTTCTGAGCCGCATCACCAGAGCGATTCCGGCTCCGCCAGCAACCCCTCCAACGCCTGCAGGAAGCGCCCCACATGCACGCCGTCCACCAACGCATGGTGGACCTCGATGTTCAGCGGCATCCACAGCCGACCGCCCTCGGCCGTGAAGCGACCCATCGCCACCCGCGGCGTGGCGTCGTCGAAGCCGTCGCCCTGCGCATGGTTGAAGGCGGTGAACGCGACCAGGGGCAGGGTCGTCATATGCAACTCGCCCTGCGGCTGCGCGACGAAGCCCAGCGGGCCGCCGGGCTGCACCGCGGCGGCCACCGCGTCGAGCGCCGGCTGCGCGAAGTCGCGCAGCCGGAGCAGGAATGCCAGCCGGGCGACGGCAAAGCTGTCGTCGGCGCGCAGCACCGTCGGCGTGCCATCGATGCGCTCCCACTCCAGCGCGTTGCCCCCCTCGACCAGGCGTTGGCGCAGCTGCGGGATCGCGTTGGCCGCGCGGATCACCGCGTGGTGGTAGGCGACGAAGGCGCTCAGGCCAGGCACCGCCTCGCGCCAGCCGGGCAAGGCCGCCAGCAGCGGCCCCACCTCGACCCGCGTCGTCAGACTCCAGCGCGCCTGGCGCAACGCGCGGTAGTGCCGGTAGATCTCAGCCCGCGGCCCCTGTCCCGGATCGAAGCCGGATACCCGCGCCGCCGTCACGGCTTGGGCTGGTAGGCCGGATGACCCATCTGCCAGAGGAAGAAGCTCCACACATCGGCCTGCTCGTCGAGCTGCGAGCTGACCGAGGAGCCCATGCCGTGGCCGGCCTCGTAGTCGACGCGCAGCCAAACGGGTTTCGCGGCTTGGCCGTTCTGGGCCACCGCCGCCTGCAGGCGGGCGGCGAACTTGGCCGGCATCCAGGTGTCCACGCGCGGGTCGTTGGCGCCGGTGGTGACAAGCACCGCCGGATAGGCCTGACCATCCTTCACGTTGTGGTACGGGCTCAGCGCAAACATGGCCTTGAAATGCGCGGCGTTCTTCACCGTGCCGAACTCGGCGATGTTCGGCGGGCCGTTGGGCGTGAGCTCCATGCGCAGCATGTCGCTGACGCCCACCGCATGCTGGGCGGCGGCGAACAGCTGCGGCGCTTGGTTGATGGCGCCGCCGATGGTGATGCCGCCGGCGCTGCCGCCCGAGCCGGCGAGCAGCTTCGGCGTCGTGTAGCCATGCTCGACCAGCCAGCGCGCGCAGGCGATGAAATCGCTCACCGTGTTCTGCTTGTTGACGATGTGCGCGCCCTGGTGCCAGGCCTCGCCCAGCTCGCCGCCGCCGCGCACATGGCAAACCGCGAAGCGGCCGCCCTGCTCCAGCCAGGCCAGGCGGGCGGCGCGGAAGCTGGGCTCCAGCGTGATGCCATAGGCACCGTAGCCGGTCAGGTGGGTGGGCCGCGCCAGCTCGGCGCCGCCTTTCTCCCCGGTCGGGCTGAGGATGGACAGGGGCACCATCACGCCGTCGTGGCTCTTGACCAGCACGCGCTCGCTGCGGATGCCGCCCAGGTCCAGCTTGGGCACCGGTTGCAGGCCGACCGATCGCGGCGCCGCTCCGGCCTTCACGACCAGGGTCTGCGCCGGCTGCGTCCAGCCCTCCAGGCGCACCAGCCAGTCGCCGCCGCCCAGAGGCTCCAGCTCGCGCACGGTGCCGTCGAAGGGCAAGGCGATGCGCTCGGCACCACCGCCGGCCAGCGGCAGGCGGGTCAGGCGACTCACGCCAGCATCCAGGCTGCGCAGCAGCAGTTCACCCTCGCCCTTGGCCATCTCCATCAGGATCTGCTCGGAGGGCTTGACCAGTTGCTGCGGCGCACGTCGCGTCAGCAGGTCGTGCGCAACCACACTGCGGTGCGGATGCGTCTTCTGCGTCAGCGTGATCAGGCGGTCGCCGTCGAGGAAAGCCTGGCCGACCTTGTCCTTGGGGCCGATGACGCGCCGCCAGCCGGCGCGATCGCCCTTGACCAACACCTCGGCCAACGGCGCCACGTAATAGCTCTTGTCGCGCGCATCGCCGTGCAGCAGCTCCAGCAAGGCCCAGCGCGAGCCCTTGCTCAGCTTCAGATAGGGCAGATCGGAGATGTCGAACTTGTGGCCCGGCATGTCCCAGCCGAAGACGCGGCGCGGCGCGGCGTCGCCGAAGCGGTAAAGCGTCACTGCGCTCTTGTTGTAGCGCTCGTCGCTGGGATGCTGGTTCAAGAAGAAGCCGCTGCCATCGGGCAGCCAGGCGACACCGGGCTCGTTCAGGCCGGCGTGCAGCAGGCGCTCAGGGCCGATCTCGCCGCTGGCGACATCGAGCACGACCAGCACCGAGTCCTCGCTGCCGCCCTCGGACAGGCCGAGCGCGATCTTCTTGCCATCCGGCGACGGCGTGTACCAGTCGATGCTGTGCTTGCCTGGCTTGCCGGGCACAGCGAGCGGATCGAGCAGTTGGCGTTCAGCGCCATCCACGCCGTCGCGGATCCACAGCCGGCGCTGGTTCTGCCCTGGCTCGCGCTTCAGGTAGACGATCTGCGTGCCGGCCATCTGGTAGCCGCCGGTGACCACGCCGGCGTCGGCCAGCTCGCCCAGGCGCTTGCGCAGCGCATCGCGGCCGGGGAGGGTCTTCAGGCCGGATGCGGTGTACTCGGCCTGCGCCTTCAGCCAGTCCTGGAACTCGGCGGACTTCATGTCCTCCAGCCAGCGGTAGGGGTCATGGACGGCAACGCCGTGGTAGCGCTCGACGACATCGCGCACCGGCGTGGCCGGCGGCGCGGCGAAGGCCTGGCCGGCCAGGGCCAGGCCGACGAGCAGAAGGGACAGGGGAGGCTTGGTCATGCGCATGGTGCAGGAAGCGGAAGCTCGGACAAGCAGTGTAGGGAGCCGCCTCGCAATGACTCAAGCCCATCCGAGCCAGCCCCGAACGGGTTCCTGCGCCGTGCTTGCGCTGGCGCAAGGCGGCGCCCGCCGCGCCACCCTAGGCTGAGCGCCCCGAGTCCCTGGCGTCGCCCATGCCCACCGTCCTGTTCGAGCAAGGCTCGCACCAATGCCTGATGTTCTCCGACCTGGACGGTGGCGAGGGCGTGCAGTCCAACCAGTTCCTGCTCGTCAACGGCAGCACCGGCGCGATCATCGACCCGGGCGGCAACCTCGCCTACAACGCGCTGGTGGTCGGCATGCAGCGGCATTTCCCGGCGCACCGGCTGGGCGCGATCCTCGCCTCGCATGCGGATCCCGACATCATCGCGGCGCTGGACCGCTGGATGACCAGCACCGAGGCGCCGGTCTACATCTCGCGGCTCTGGGAGCGCTTCGCACCGCATTTCTGCAAGCCCGGCAAGACCCTGGGCCGCATCCGCGGCCTGCCCGATGCCGGCGAGCGCCTGCGCCTGGGCGAGGCGCCGGATGCCTTCGAGATCTGGGCGCTGCCCGCGCACTTCCTGCACGCCGAGGGCAATTTCCAGTTCTACGACCCGGTCAGCCGCATCCTGTTCTCCGGTGACCTGGGCGCCTCGCTCGGCCCCGGCCTGCGCCCGGACCGCGTGGTCACCGAGCTGGCGGGCCACATCCGCCACATGGAGGGCTTCCACCGCCGCTACATGGTCGCCAACAAGGTGTTGCGCTGGTGGGCCGACATGGCGTCCGGGCTGGACATCCAGATGATCGCCCCGCAGCATGGCGCGCCGATGGCCGGCCCTGCGGTGGCCGAGTTCATCGACTGGGTGCGCGGGCTGGACTGCGGCATCGACCGCTTCGGCCCCATGAACTACCGCGTGCCGGACTAGGAAGCCCCGAGCCTCGGCCACAATCCCGCCCCATGTTTGGGGTGTATGACGAAAGCGGCCGCGCCATTGCCGGCCGCATCCTTTCCGAGGCCGACACGACGCTGCAGCTGGAGCTGGACTCCGGCAAGCGCGTGAAGATCAAGGCTGTCCAACTGCTGCTGAAGTTCGACAAGCCGCAACCGGCGGAGCTGCTCAAGGCCGCTGAGCTGCTGGCCGCCGGCTTCGACCTGGACCTGGCCTGGGAGTTCGCGCCCGAAGGCGAGTTCGGCTTCCCCGAGCTCGCCGACGACTACTTCGGCAGCCGGGGCCTGGCCGAGCAACTGGCCTGCTGGATGGCCTTGAGCGCCGCGCCGCACTACTTCCGCCGCGCCGGCAAGGGCGGCCTGTTCAAGAAGGCGCCGCAGGAGCAGGTGCAGGCGGCGCTGGCCGGCATCGAGAAGAAGAAGCAGATCGCCGCGCAGATCGAGACCTGGTCGCAGGAGCTGGCCGCTGGCCGCTGCCCTGAGGCCCTGCAGGCGCAGATCTACAAGCTGCTCTTCAAGCCGGACAAGAACGGCCCCGAGTACAAGGCCCTGGTGCAGGCGGCACTGGCCACCAAGACCGCGCCGCTGGACCTGCTGCGCCAGGCCGGCGCGATCGCCAGCCCCTATGCGTTCCACTGGCAGCGTTTCCTGTTCGACAACTTCCCCAAGGGGGTCGGCTTCCCGGCGCTGCCGGCTGTCGAGGCGCCCGAGGACCTGCCGCTGGCCGCGGTGCAGGCCTTCTCGATCGACGACAGCAGCACCACCGAGATCGACGATGCGCTGTCGGTGCAGGGTCTGGGCAGCGGCGAGGTGGTGTTCGGCATCCATATCGCGGCGCCCGGCCTGAGCCTGCTGCCTGGCTCGGCGCACGACGAGCAACTGGCCCGCGCCCGGCTGTCGACGGTCTACATGCCGGGCTGGAAGATCACCATGCTGCCCGACGCGCTGGTCGAGCAGTTCACGCTGACCGAAGGCCGCGACTGCCCGGCGCTCAGCCTCTACTGCCGCTTCGACGAGGCGACGCTGGAACTCAAGTCCAGCGAGACCAAGATCGAGCGCGTGCGCATCGCCAGCAATCTGCGCCACGACCAGCTCGACGCGGTGATCACCGAAGCCTCGCTGCGCGGCGAGGCGCCGGCCAACTACCCCTTCGCTGCGGAACTCGCGTTCGCCCACCGGCTCGCGCTCAAGCTGAAGGCCGGCCGCGAGCAGGTGCGCGGCAAGCCGGAAAACTTCAACCGTCCCGACTACAGCTTCAAGCTCGACGGCGAACGCAGCGAGCCGCCGCAGGGCGACGAGACGGTGCGCATCACGGTGCGCGCGCGCGGCATGGCGCTGGACCTGGTCGTGGCCGAAGCCATGATCCTCGCCAACGCCACCTGGGGCGCCTGGCTGGCCGAGCTCGGCGTGCCCGGGCTCTACCGCAGCCAGGCCAGCCTGGCGCCAGGCATCAAGGTGCGCATGGGCGTCAAGGCCCTGCCGCATGCCGGTATGGGCGTGGCCTGCTATGCCTGGTGCACTTCGCCTTTGCGCAGGTTCGTCGACCTCTTCAACCAGTGGCAGCTGATTGCCTGCGTGCGCCATGGCCGTACGGCGGCGCTGGCGGCCCCCTTCAAGCCCAAGGACGCGCAGCTGTTCGCCATCCTGTCCAGCTTCGACGCCGCCTACGCCGCCTACAACGGCTTCCAGCAGCAGATCGAGCGCTACTGGTGCCTGAAGTACCTGGAGCAGGCCGGCATTCAGGAGCTGACGGCGACGACGATGCGCGACGGCCTGGTGCGCGCCGATACCCTGCCCCTGGTCTTCAATGTGCCGGGTTGTGCCGACTTCGAACGCGGCACCCCCGTGCGCCTGCGCGTCGCCGGCACCGATCTGCTCACCCTGGAGCTGCACGCCAGCCTGATCGAGCGCCTGTCCGCCCCGACCGCGACAAACGAGGAAGAGGGCAGCGACGAGGAAGAAGTCGCCGCGCCGCTGGCGATCGCCGTGGACCTGGCCGATGCCGAGGCGCCCGCCCCCGCCGCCTGAGCGCGCCGCCGTGGGCGACACGCTCATCCTGGCGCAGGATGCCCCGCCCCCGCAGGGGCGGCCCGGCCGGCCTGATCGGTCCGATGCCGACCCCTTCGCCCGCCTGCGCCAGGCCACGCCGCTGCAGCTGGCGCTGCTGTTCTCGGTGGCCTTGCACCTGCTGCTGCTCGGCGTGCAACTGGCCACGCCGGGCAGCGGCGCACGGCGCTGGGTGGAGGACCGGCTCGACGTGATCCTCGTCAACGCCCGCGACGACCAGGCCCCGGCACAGGCCCAGGCCTTGGCCCAGGCCTCGCTGCGCGGCGGCGGCGACGGCGCGCCGAACGAGCGCGCCAAGTCGCCGCTGCTGCCCTCGGAGTCGCTCAGCGTCGGCGACGCGGCGACCGAGTCGCAGCGCCGGCTGCAGAACCTGCAGTTGCAGCAGCAGCAGTTGCTGGCCGGGCTGCGCCGCGACCTCGCCCGGCTGCCGCCGCCGGACACACTGACCGAGACCTCCACGCCCGAGGGCCGCGAGCTGGCCGAACGCCGGCGCCTGCTGCTGCAGCAGATGGCCGAGCTGGAACGCCGCGTCAACGAGCACAACGCGCCGCCGCGCCAGCGCTACGTGAGCCCGGCAACCACCGAGGTCGTCTATGCGCGCTACTACGACCGACTGCGCCGCCGCGTCGAGGCGCGCGGCACCGCCGACTTCCCCACCGAACGCGGCCGCAAGCTGTATGGCGAGCTGACCATGAACATCAGCGTCGACGCCCAGGGCCATGTGCTGAACACCGAGATCATCGAGCCCTCCGGCACGCCCAGTCTGGACCGGCGTGCCGCCGCCATCGTGCGCGCCGCCGGGCCTTTCGGCCCCTTCACCAAAGAAATGCGTGCCGAGGCCGAGGTGCTGGTGATGTCGGCCCGCTTCAGCTTCGACCGCGAGCGCGGCGTGTCCGCCGAACTGCAAGGAAGCAGCCCATGACGCAGGATCGAGCGAGCGCCCCTCCCGCTGAGCCCGACACCTTCCGGTTCGCCGTCATTGGCCAGCCGATCGCGCACAGCCGTTCGCCGCGCATCCATGCGGCCTTCGCGGCACAGACCGGCATCCGCCTGCAGTACCTGCGGCAGGAAGCGCCGCTGGACGGCTTCGCGGCCACGGTGAAGGCGCTGGGCGCGCAGGGCTTCAGCGGCCTCAACGTGACCCTGCCCTTCAAGCCCGAGGCGCTGGCCCTGGCCGACGTGGCCAGCGAACGCGCTCGCCTGGCCGGCGCCGCCAACACCCTGGGCTGGACGGCCGACGGCCGGCTCTGGGCCGACAACACCGACGGCCTCGGCCTGGTCGGCGATCTGGAGCGCAATGCCGGCTGGCCGCTGGCCGGCCGGCGCCTGCTGCTGCTGGGCGCTGGCGGCGCCTCGGCCGGATGCCTGGGCCCGCTGATCGAGGCCAGGCCGGCGCAGCTTCGCCTCTGGAACCGCAGTGCCGACAGGGCGCGCCAGTTGCTCGACCGGCATGCCCCGCTGGCCGCTCGCTGCGGCGTGCAGCTGGCGCTCGCCGAGCAGTTGGACGGCGAGCACGACGCGGTGCTCAACGGTACCAGCGCAGCCCTCGGCGGCGCGCCGCTGCAACTGCCCGCCGGCCTGCTCGCACCAGGCGGGCTGGCGCTCGACATGGTCTACGGCCCGGCGGCCGCGCCCTTCCTGGACTGGGCCGCGGCGCAGGGCGCCGGCCTGCTGCGCGACGGCCTGGGCATGCTGGTCGAGCAGGCCGCCGAGGCCTTCCAGCGCTGGCATGGCATCCGCCCGCAGACGGCGGCGCTGCTGCAGGACCTGCGCGAGGGCGGCGCATGATGCGCAAGCTGGGTCGGCTGCTGCTGCTGCTGCTGCTCGCGTTCGCGGCACTGCAGCTCTATTTCCTGGCGCGCGTGCTGCTGATGGCCGTGGTCGACCCGGCCAGCACGACCTTCCAGCGCGCCGAGATGCGCCGCATCCTGGCCGAGCGCGGCCGCCTCGCCTGGTCGCAGGACTGGGCCCCGATGTCCGGCATCAGCGCGCATCTGCCGCGGGCGGTGATCGCCAGCGAGGATGCCGGCTTTACCGAGCATGCGGGCATCGAATGGGATGCCGTCGAGCAGGCCTGGCGCAAGAACGCGCGCGCCGAGCAGCGCGCGCAGCGCCGCGGTCGCGTGCCCAAGGTCGTCGGCGGCTCGACGATCAGCCAGCAGCTGGCGAAGAACCTGTTCCTCAGCGGCGAGCGCAATCTGGCGCGCAAGGCCCAGGAAGCGCTGCTCACCCTGGCCCTGGAGGCGGTGCTGAGCAAGCAGCGCCTGCTGGAGATCTACCTGAACCATGTGGAATGGGGCGAGGGCGTGTTCGGGGCGCAAGCCGCGGCGCGGCACTATTTCCGCGTCGACGCCGCGCGGCTGAGCGCCTGGCAGGCGGCGCGGCTGGCGGTCATGCTGCCGGCGCCCAAGCGCTTCGAGAAGCTGCCCGGCTCCGCCTACCTGAGCGGCCGCAGCGCCACCATCCTGGCGCGCATGGGCGATGTGGAGTTGCCGCGATGAACCACCCGGCCCACCCAGAGGTCGCACAGGCCGCGGCGCGGCTGATCGCCGAGGAGGGCATGGCCTGGGGGCCGGCCAAGCTCAAGGCGCTGCGCGAGCTCGGCCTGCCGCCGCGCACGCCGCTGCCGCCCAGCGAGCTCGTCGAGGAGGCGCTGCACGAACATCTGGCGATCTTCCAGGCAGAGACCCAGCCGGCCGAGCTGCGCTGGCTGCGCGAGCAGGCGCTGCGCTGGATGGCGCGCCTGGCCGCCTTCGAGCCGCTGCTCACCGGTGCAGTCTGGCGCGGCACGGCCAACCGCTGGTCGACCATCCATCTGCAGCTCTATGCGGACGACCCCAAGGCGCCGGAGATCGCACTGCTCAATGCCGGCGAAAGCCCAGAGCCGGGCGCCACGCAGCGCGACAGCCGCGGCCACGAGCTGCAGACCCTGCAGCTCTGGCTGCGCCCCAGGGCCTCGGAGCTGGCGCCGGCCGGCCTGGCCGGTCAGCCGGTGGGCCTGCATCTTTCGGTGCATGGCAGCGTGGAGCGCCGCGGCGCGCTGCTGCCCGACGCCCGGGGGCGCAGCCTGCGTGGCGATGCGGCGCAACTGCGCCGCCTGCTCGACGAGGAGGAGTCCTGATGATCTGCCGGCGCCCCCTGCTGCTGGCCGCGCTGGCGCCGCTTCTGAGCCCGACCGGCACCCGGGCCGAGGCGGCGCTCTGGGCCGCCCGCTTCAAGACCCCGGCTGGCGGCGAGCTGAAGCTGGCCGACCTGCGTGGCCGCTGGCTGCTGGTCAATTTCTGGGCCTCCTGGTGCGCGCCCTGCGTGAAGGAAATGCCGGATCTGGATCGCTTCTGGCGGGAAAGCCGGCCGCTGGACTGGGAAGTCGTCGGCTTGGCGATCGACGGGCCGACGCCGGTGCGCGAGTTCCTGGCCCGGCGCCCGGTCGGCTTCCCGATCGGTCTGGCCGGCCTGAACGGCAGCGAGTTGATGCGCCAGCTCGGCAACCGGACCGGTGGTCTGCCGTTCACGCTGATCGCCCGGCCGGACGGCGGCATCGCCTGGCGGCGGCCCGGCGAGACGAACTTCGAGATGCTCGTCGAACAGCGGCGCAAACTCGCGGGCCGCTAGGGCCTTCCCTTGAAATTGCGACTTTCCGCGCCGATCTGCACCGAAAACACTTAAAGTTCGCCCCCTTTCAACTTTAGGCATGCGGCTCTAGAGCCACCCTTCATGGCACTGCTCGTCGTTCACGGCCCCAACCTCAACCTGCTCGGCACGCGCGAGCCCGAGGTCTATGGCCGCGACACCCTGGCCGATATCGACGCCCGGCTGGCCCAAGCCACCCAGGCGGCCGGTCTGGGCTTTGCGAGCTTCCAGAGCAACCACGAAGGCGCGCTGATCGACCGCATCCATGCGGCCCGGCTCGACGGCACGCGTTTCATCCTCATCAACCCAGGCGCCTTCACGCACACCAGCATCGCCCTGCGCGACGCGCTGGCGGGTGTGGCGCTGCCCTTCATCGAGGTGCACCTGTCCAATGTGCACCGCCGCGAAGCCTTCCGCCACCACAGCTATCTGAGCGATCTGGCGGTAGGTGTGATCTGCGGGCTGGGCGCGCAAGGCTACGAATTGGCCCTGCAGGCCGCATTGAAGCGACTGCAACCGGAGTAAACAACCCATGGACCTTCGCAAACTCAAGACCCTGATCGACCTGGTGTCGGAGTCCAACGTCTCCGAACTGGAGATCACCGAGGCCGACGGCAAGGTGCGCATCGTCAAGAGCAGCCCGGTGGTCGCCGCGGCGCCCGTGGTGCAGACGGTGATGGCGGCGCCGGTCGCCGCGCCGGCCGCGGCTGCAGCGCCAGTCGCAGCGGCTGCGCCAGCCGCCGAGCCGGCACCCAGCGGGCACGTCGTCAAGTCGCCGATGGTCGGCACCTTCTACCGTTCGTCGAGCCCGAGCGCCAAGCCCTTTGCCGAAGTCGGTCAGCAGATCAAGGCCGGCGAGGCGCTGTGCATCATCGAGGCGATGAAGATCATGAACGAGATCGAAGCCGATGCGACCGGCACGATCACCAAGATCTACTGCGAGAACGGCCAGCCGGTCGAGTTCGGTCAGCCGCTGTTCGTGATTGAGTGATGTTTAAGAAGATCCTCATCGCCAACCGAGGGGCTCGCGCGCAGTGCGGACGCGCCGTAGGCGCGGCAAATTGCGCAGTGCGCGCAGCGCACCAGGGCAATTGAGCCGAGGCACTATGTTTAAAAAGATTCTTATCGCCAACCGAGGCGAAATTGCCCTGCGGATCCAGCGCGCCTGCCGCGAGCTCGGCATCCAGTCGGTGGTCGTCTATTCCGAGGCCGACCGCGACGCCAAGTACGTGAAGCTGGCCGACGAGGCCGTGTGCATCGGCCCCGCCGCATCGGCGCAGAGCTACCTCAGCATGCCGGCCATCATCGCCACCGCCGAGGTGACCGATGCCGAGGCCATCCACCCGGGCTACGGCTTCCTCAGCGAGAACGCCGACTTCGCCGAGCGCGTCGAAAGCAGCGGCTTCACCTTCATCGGCCCGACGCCCGAGAGCATCCGCATCATGGGCGACAAGGTCTCGGCCAAGCAGGCCATGATCAAGTCCGGCGTGCCCTGCGTGCCCGGCTCCGAAGGCGCACTGCCCGAGGACCCCAAGGAGATCATCAAGATCGCCCGCTCGGTCGGCTACCCGGTCATCATCAAGGCCGCTGGCGGCGGTGGTGGTCGCGGCATGCGCGTGGTGCACACCGAGGCCGCGCTGATCCACGCGGTGCAGACGACGCGCGCCGAGGCCGGCGCCGCCTTCGGCAACCCGGCGGTCTATATGGAGAAGTTCCTCGAGAACCCGCGCCATATCGAAATCCAGGTCCTCGCCGACCAGCACAAGAACGCGGTCTGGCTGGGCGAACGCGACTGTTCGATGCAGCGCCGCCACCAGAAGATCATCGAGGAAGCGCCTGCACCGGGCATCCCACGCCGGCTGATCGAGAAGGTCGGCGACCGCTGCGCCGCCGCCTGCAAGAAGATCGGCTACCGCGGCGCCGGCACCTTCGAGTTCCTGTACGAGAACGGCGAGTTCTATTTCATCGAGATGAACACGCGCGTGCAGGTCGAGCACCCGGTCACCGAACTGGTCACCGGCATCGACATCGTGCAGCAGCAGATCAAGATCGCCGCGGGCGAGAAGCTGCCGTTCACGCAGCGCCAGATCGAGCTGCGCGGTCACTCGATCGAGTGCCGCATCAATGCCGAGGACCCGGTGAAGTTCGTGCCCTCGCCCGGCCGCATCACGATGTGGCATGCGCCCGGCGGCCCCGGGGTTCGCGTCGACTCGCATGCGTACACGAATTACTTCGTGCCGCCGAACTACGACTCGATGATCGGCAAGATCATCGTGCACGGCGACACCCGCGAGCAGGCGCTCGCGCGCATGCGCATCGCGCTGAGCGAGACCGTGGTCGAAGGCATCCAGACCAACATCCCGCTGCATCGCGAGCTGATGGTCGATGCCAAGTTCGTCGAGGGCGGAACCAGCATCCATTACCTCGAAGACTGGATGCAACAGCACAAGCGATGACCCACCCCCTACGTGCTTCGCACGCCCCTGCAAGGGGGCACCGCCAGTGGCCCGGCAAAGCCGGTGCCACGGCGGTCGCTTGATGGACCGAGGCTAGGTAACCGTGGCGCAATTGGTTGAACTTGCATTGATCTGCCCGCAGGAACGGGTCGAGTTGGTCAGCGACGCGCTGATGGAGCTGGACGCGCTCGCGGTGACCGTCGAGGACGCCGATGCCGACTCGGAGGACGAGCAGGCGCTGTTCGGCGAGCCAGGCATGCCGGCGCCGCGCGCCGGCTGGCAGCGCAGCATCCTGAAGGCCCTGTTCCCCGACCAGCCGAACGCCACCGAGGCCGCCACCCTGCTGCTCGCGCAAGACTTCGCCGAGGGCCTGCATGTGCAGGGCCTGAGCGAGGTCGACGAGCAGGACTGGGTGCGCATCACGCAGGCGCAGTTCCAGCCGGTGCCGATCACGCCCGAGTTCTGGATCGTGCCGAGTTGGCACGAGATCCCGGCTGCCGCCAAAGTGGCGATGAAGCTGGACCCGGGCCTGGCCTTTGGCACCGGCACGCATCCGACCACGCGCATGTGCCTGCGCTGGCTGGCCCGGCATGGGCGTGAAGAGGGTCGCGTGCTCGACTACGGCTGCGGCTCGGGCATCCTGGCCATTGCCGCCGGCCTGCATGGCGCGAGCCGGATCGACGCCGTCGACATCGACCCGGCCGCGGTCGTCTCGACCCGGCAGAACGCCGAGGTCAACGGCGTGAGCCTGCGGGTCGGCCTGCCGGAGCTCGCCGAGGGCAAGTACCAGCTCGTCGTCGCCAACATCCTGGCCACGCCGCTCAAGCTGCTGGCGCCGCTGCTCTGCGGGCACCTGGCCGAAGGCGCGCACCTGCTGCTGGCCGGTCTGCTGGAGCGTCAGGCCGAGGAGATCGCCGCGGTCTATGCGCCCTGGCTGGACCTGCGCGTGGCCGATCAGGAAGACGGCTGGGTGCTGATGAGCGGCCAACGGAGCCGTCTGCAATGAGCAGCTGGGCCACGCGCTGCAATGCCTGTGGCACCAGCTTTCGGGTCAGCGAGGAGCAGCTGAGCATCAGCGACGGTTTCGTGCGCTGCGGCCGTTGCGACACGGTGTTCAACGCCCGCAGCAGCCTGTTCGATCTCGATGCACTGAGCTCGGCGCCGATGCCGTTGCCCCCCCCTCCGCCACCACCACCTGCTCCGGCCGTCCTGCCGCCCGAGCCTGAACCGGAGCCGATCGAGTTCGCACCGAGCGATGAGGCTGCGCAGCCTCAGGCCGACGAAGCCCTGCCCCAATACGCGGACGGCACGGCGACGACCGCCGATCCGACATGGGCTCCGGAACCTGAGCCGCCCGCGGCAGCGGCCGATGCCCCGCCGTCGCGCAGCGAGCCCAGTTGGGTCGACGAAGTCCCCCCGGCGGACTTCGCCCCCGAACCCGCGCTGGCCGACGAGACCGCACCGCCGCCGCAGGACGACGAGGCCGCCAATCTCCGGATGCGTGATCTGCTCGGCGCCGACGCGACGCCCGCCGCCGCGACGAGCAGCGATGGCGTCGCTAGTTGGCCCTCGCTGGAAAAGCAGGAGCGCAAGGCCACGCAGGCCAAGCCAAGCGCGGCCTGGACGGCGGCCGGCAGCCTGCTCGCCGCGCTGCTGGTGCTGGCGCTGCCTTTGCAATGGGCCTGGGTCGAGCGCGAGGCGCTGCGCGCCAAGGTGCCGCAGTTGGACGCTTGGCTGAGCGCCCACTGGCCCAGCCTGGCCAGCCCCGGCTGGCGGCACCTGGAGAGTCTGTCCGTTGGCGGCAGCAGCCTGCAGGCCACGCCCCAGGGCGGCGCCTACCGCCTGGAACTGGTGCTGCACAACCGCGCCACGCACCGCGTTGCCATGCCCTGGCTGGACCTGAAGCTGAGCGATTCGACCGGCCAGTTGCTGCTGCGCCGCAGCGTGTCGCCCGAGGAGCTTGGTGCGGCCCAGCCGCTGGAGGCCGGCGAGCAGCGCAAGCTGGAAGCGGTGTTCCGGATCCAGGATGGCAGCGCGCCGGTGAACGGCTACGAGATCGGCCTGTTCCACCCCTGAGCCGGTCCGTCGACGCCGCAAAGAAAACGCCCGCACGAAGCGGGCGTTTTGCCTTCGGGCCTTTCGGCCCTCAGGCGACAGGCGGCAAGGCCTTAAGGCTTGTTGCCAGTCGGGAACGGCCAGGCGGCTTGCGGGCTCAGCGTGGTCTTCGCGGTCGGCGCCGACTTCACCGGCGGGTTCTTGCTGCCGGAGGCAGTGGCCGCAGGCTTCTTCGCAGGGGCAGGCTTGCTGGCGGCCTTCTTGGCCGGAGCCGCCTTCTTCGCAGCCGGCTTGGCGGCCGGCTTGGCAGCGGCCTTCTTCGGTGCGGCGGCCTTCTTCGCCGGAGCGGCCTTCTTCGCCGGAGCGGCCTTCTTCGCCGGA